>OFGC01000102.1_pt1 | contig 98180 bp, 88 predicted proteins | sample 1521691 | NCBI WGS metagenome assembly OFGC01 (sample SAMEA3504121, study PRJEB24116) | mouse gut metagenome | biome: mouse gut; feature: mouse-associated habitat; material: faeces | place: Denmark | collected 2011
GCCCCAGTGTCAGCAGAGGATACATGTCCCCCTCCCTGTCCTGAACCATGATCAGGTGTATGTCATTGCTGATCAGGGCTCTCGTCTCCCTGGCGGCTGAAAGCCACCGTGCCGACTCCGAGTCGCGCTCCTCCACCGGGACATGATACTTGTAGATGCTGTTCCCCGTCAGAGGATCCCTCATGTAGTAGCGAGCGTCGTACCTGCGGTCGCCTCCGGCAGATGTAGCCGGTGGCAGGGGCTCGCGGTTCCATATCTCCAGATACGAAAATCCCAGCGGCATCCCCTCGGGTGTCATCGCAAGAGCCGAATGGGAGAAAGCCCCGGCGCGGTGGCTGCTGACCTCCATCACCTGACGGCCCTGCTTGGCAAGACGCGACCGCACCGATTCCCTGACCGTGACCATCGTATCCTGCGCCACAAGGAGCTCGCGGCAATCTTTCAACCGCATCACATTGTCTTTCAGCTGATTCTGCAAGCCCTTGCGGAACCGCTCAATGGTCACTTCCTTGTTGTTGATGCAGCGGTAGGCCGCCTTGCGCCTGTTCTGATCGTCCGAGCAACGGTTGATCACCGCGCTGCCCGTTGAGCTCATGGCCAGTTCGATGCGCGCCAGCTCGCGGTCTATACGCACATCTTTATACATGGATTTGCTATACATAAGGCCTTTTATTTTGACTTCCTATCTTATAACAATCCTGATTCTGTTTTGACTTCTGTGGGTAAAGAATAGGCGGCATGCCGCGTCCGGCTCCATCCATCCGCGCGAACAATTGATTATACGCGCATTACCCCGATACAACACAAACCCCTCAACCCCTCAACCTAATCAACCTAATCAACCCCCTCAACCTCTCCACTCTAACAACAATCAAAGCGGCCAATCCGTGAGGATCAGCCGCCTTGCGTAATATATAGGATTGTTATAGCTCGGGATTATTTGCCGGCTTTGGCGCGTGCCTTGTTACGACGCGAATCCGTCAGGTAAGCAACCGGAGCTGCCACGAAGATCGAAGCGAACGTACCGATGATCACACCGCAGATCATTGCGAAAGTGAACGAACGGATAGCGTCACCGCCGAGAACGAAGATACACAGCAACACGAGCAGTGTAGAAGCCGAAGTCATCACCGTACGACCAAGTGTCGAGTTGATCGACTGATTGATCGTAGTGCCGAAGTCCTGCTTCGGATACAGACCGACATTCTCACGCACACGGTCAAACACAACCACCGTATCGTTGATCTGATAACCGATCACGGTCAGGATCGCGGCGATAAACGTCTGGTCAACCTCCATTGCAAACGGCAGCACACCGAAGAAGATCGAATAGAAACCGATGATAGCGAATGCTGTGAACGCCACCGCTGCGAGAGCGCCAACCGAGAACGCGATGTTGCGGAAACGGATCAGGATGTAGATGAACATTGCCAGAAGCGACAGAGCAACGGCGATATAAGCATCCGTGCGCATATCGTTTGCCACCGTCGGGCCCACTTTCTGCGAGCTGATGATACCCTGAGTCTCATCCGATGCCTGGAACTGACCGATAGTCATCTTCGAACCATCGATATCGTTAGTGTTCTGAAGGGCGGTATAGAGGCGTGCCGTGATGATCGAGTCAACGTTCTGGGTCTCATCATCGATCAGATAGTTGGTCGAGATGCGCACCTTGGTCGGGTTGTCGATCGTGATAACGGTCGGCTTGTTGCCCTCGAATGCGTCAGCAAGCTTGTCCTGCATCTCGGCGGTGTTGACTGCGTGGTCAAACTGAACAACATAGTTGCGGCCACCCGAGAAGTCGATGCCGGGGTTCAGGCCACGGAAGCCGAGGAAGCCCACAAACACGAGGATTGCAGCGATGATGATACCGAAGGTCACCTTGCGCATGCCCAGGAAGTTGATATGGGCGCTGGTGAACATCTTGCGTGAGATCGGAGTAGTGAAGGTAAGGTTGCTGAACAGCTTGGTCTTGCCGAAGGCGATGAACACCAGACGGGTCAGATATACCGCTGTGAAGAACGAGCAGACGATACCGATGATAAGCGTCGTTGCGAAACCTTTGATCGGGCCTGTACCGAACATCAGAAGGATGATACCGGTGATAACCGAAGTCAGGTTAGAGTCAAAGATCGCTGAGAATGCGTTGGAATAACCGTCGGCAATCGCTGTGCGCAGATTCTTGCCGGCGCGGAGTTCCTCTTTCGTACGTTCGAAGATAAGCACGTTGGCGTCAACGGCCATACCCAGAGCAAGCACGATACCGGCGATACCCGACAGTGTCAGCACAGCCTGGAACGAAGCAAGAATACCGAACGTGAAGAAGATATTGAAGATAAGACCCACGTTTGCGATCAGACCGGGGATAATGCCGTAGAACGCACACATGAAGATCATCAGAAGAACCAGAGCGTAGATAAACGACAGAAGACCATCGTGGATTGCCTGCTGACCCAGCGACGGGCCGATCTTTGTGGAGCTGATGATATGGATCGAGCTGGCCATCTTACCGCTCTTGAGCACGTTGGCCAAGTCCTTACCCTCATCAGGAGTGAAGTTACCGGTGATCTGTGAGTTGCCGCCGGTGATCTGATTCTGGACGGTCGGTGCCGAGTAAACACGGTCGTCAAGCACAATTGCAACACGCTTGCCCTTGTTCTGACCCGTGATGCTCGACCAGCGGCCGGCTGCATTGTTGGTCATCGACATCGAAACGTATGTACCGCCGGCCTGCTTGTCAAAGTCCATCTTGGCATCCTTGACAACGTCGCCGCTCAACACCGGTTCGCCGGCATCGGTCTTCATCGAGTACAGTTCATACATATCACCCTCGGGAGTCGGAGTGCCCTTTGCGCTCCATGCGAATTTCAGATCATAGAGCTTGCGGTCGGCCTGTGCGGCTGCCAGGAGAGAGTCAATTGCATGCATCTCCTGCTTTGTGGCCACACCAACAACCATACCGGCATTGTTGCGACCGGCGAAGTGTCCGTAAAGACCCTTGGCATCACCGCTCTGGCGGATAGCGCGGTCCACGGCGTCAAGCTCCGGAAGATATTCGTTGACAGGACGCTCAACATAGAATTCCAGATTTGCCGATGCCTTCAGAAGTTCTTCCATACGTTCATGATCTGTAACGCCCGGAAGCTCCAGCAGGATCTGGCCATCCTTCTCAAGTTCCTGAATATTGGGAGCGACAACACCGAATGCGTCGATACGCTGACGGAGCACATTGGCCGAGCTCGAGACGCGGTCCTTGATCTCCTGCTTCAATGTTGATTCTATCTCAGCCTTGCTTGCACCCTGCTTGATCTGATCGCGATACATAAGCGCCAGATCCAGTTTCGGGCTGACAGTCTCGCTCTGCTGCACGAAAGCTGCGATATAGTCATTGCTGTTGGTTGCTTTAACAACTGAGTCTGTCTGGGCAAGCACCTTGTCAAGGGTTGCGTTGGCACGATCGCCGGCCATTGTCTTCAGAATGTCCGGAACCGACAGCTCAAGGGTCACGTTCATACCGCCTTTGAGGTCAAGACCCAGACCGATGCTGAGTTTCTGAACCTGCTTGTAAGTGTAGCCGAGCCACACCGGCTTGTTGGCGACGGAATCAAAATACGTCTTGTAGGCTTTGCGGTAAGTCTCGCTGCTCTGCGTCTTGTCGTTAGACTTGGCCATCGCATACTCAACTGCCTTATCCTCATGATGGTTATTAACCAGCGTGAAGGACAGATAGAAGAGGCAGATCAGCACCAAGAAGATGGCAAGCACACCTGCAACGATACTTCCTAATTTTCCTTTTTGCATTGTGAGTTAATAGATGATATAGGGTTATTAAATTGTAATTTTCACGGTTTCAGCTTGCAAATATACAATTTTCTTTTGACAAACATCTCCATCAACCCAAAAAAGTTACCTCACACCCCTCTACAACCCCTTCATCCCCCCATTCAACATCTCTCGCACCTCTCGGAATGGCATATCTCCGAAACCCCAACCGCCACCTGCAAATCCTTAGCTACCTGTAGAGCACTGCGGCAACAACCACCCACCTGCAAATCCATCGCCACCTGTAGGGACTGCGGCATGCCGCGTCCGGCCTCATCCAACTGCTCACCAACACCTTACCCCTGCCGCATCACACGGGCTTGTCGGGGTGGCGGATCTCCGAAACGCCAACCACCACCTTCAAATCCTTAGCTGCCTGTAGGGACTGCAGCATGAATCGCAAAATATGTTTAAGCCTGAGCTACAATGGTTTTAGAGGGGTCTGCGTTCTGCACGGCAAAGTAACATGCATACTGACCCATCTTTACACCATCAACCTGTCTTTCAGCACCTTTGCCTATTGGTATCATTTCGTTGTACACCACAAAATGTTCCGTCCAATCCAAACCGCTGTTTGTGCATGCTTTTGCAGCTTTATTTCCCACTTTTCTCTGTTATTAACATCATCACCACATCACAAACGATCCACTATCTCCCGGCACCGTTCCTCCGTCATCGCCCCGGGCGTTATGGAAATATGACCGCCGGTGACCTCCGACTGCACAAACGGTGCCATAACCACCTTCCCATCAATCGCCACAGCTATCTGACGGCCTATATTCTCGCGCGTCAGCTTGGCGAAGTCATCCGTTGCGGCATCCGTCAGCGTGACCTCTATGGCAAACCCATCCCCGGATTCAACACGGGTCAGCGCGGCATGCGTGATCAACCGCCCCTCCATAGCCGCCGTCCCGTCACTCACCTTCAACGCATAAAGCGGCATCAGTGTCGCCGTCCCTAATGTCTCCGGCTCGGCAGCCCACAGCAACCTGACATCCCGATCCAATACTCCGGCTATATTCGGCTCTGCCATCAACCGGTTGAGAGCCGCCGTATCGCCCACATTTGCATAACCCAGAACAGCCGATGTGACGCTCCCTTGCGCCACAAGCTGTTCCAGCCTAAGCAATTGATCCTTGGTCATCACGGAACCCACTCGGGCAACCAGCGACGGAGTATCCTCGACAGTCTCATATATCGCTAAAGCCCTTCCGGTGCAATCACGTTCATAGACAGAACCTTCCTGCGTCCGGTCGGCCACGCGGTTGCCACTGCATGCGACCGCCATGGCTGCCACACACAAAAAGGACATGACAGATCTCATCGCGCCATCTGTTGGCGGATAAACTCCTGCATCTCGGCCTCATGAGCCTCAACGCTCTCCAGCAACTTGATCTGCGCACGTGTCCTCACCAGATTATGCTCCGGATAAGCCGTCTTGTAATAGGTATCGCCGTTGAGATAATCGGCGAAGAAGCGAACCGCCTGCATATAAGGGAAAAGCTCAGCGGCGTATGGCAGATTCTCGATCTCCTCTTTGGTCAGGAATCCTGAAGCCGAACGCAGATACCCTTCGGTGAACGCACGGAAGATCTCCATATTGAACTCCACACGGCTCAGATCCGGATCATCCTCCGCTCCCGTATTGGCTCCCGTACGCAGGAAATCGCCATAATCACTGAACACATACGAGGGCATCACGGTATCCAGGTCGATGACACACAACACCCGTCCATCCTTGTCAAACATCATATTGTTGACCTTCGTATCGCAGTGGCAGATACGCTTAGGCAACCGTCCCTCGCGGTGAAGTTGCTCGGCCAGACACATCCTGTCGGCTCTACGCAGCAGATCATCAGCGATATCCTTCACCGACGACAGCCGTCCGGCAGCGTCCACATCTATAGCCTCACGAAGTTGCTGAAGCCTGAACTCCATATTGTGAAAATCCGGAATCGTCTCGGTCAGCTCATCGGGGATATCCACCAGCATAGCCTGGAAATGGCCGAAAGCCTCGCCGGCATAGCGCGAATACTCCGGCGTCACAGCCTCAAACGTCTCCGCGTCCGGGATAAAAAGCATCATGCGCCAATAGCTCTCGCCATCAAAGAAATAAGTCTGCTCGCCATTGCTGCGGAGACCTATGAATGTCAACACCTTGCGGTCAATATCGTCAGCGCCCTCAGCCTCAAGCTTGCGGCGTATATGGGAGGTCACAGCCTTGATATTCCGCTGAAGCCCCTCAACGTCGGTGAATATATGATGATTGATCCGCTGGAGCACATAGTCCGGAGCATCTGCCGGCTCTGTCCTCACTATATACGTGTCATTTATAAGGCCATTGCCAAGTGGTTTGATCTCCTTAACATCTCCCTCGGTGGCAAACTGAGCCACTATCGTCTGCAATTTTTCCATGATACTCTCGATTAAATTCTATTATCGGCAAATGTACAAATTTTTCTCCATCCGCCCAACCCCTTTTATTTTAGATCATGTCCCATCAGCCCTGTCGGGACTGCGGCATGCCGCGTCCGGCTTCACTCGCCCCGGTCCATCCGCCCCGTCGGGGTCGCGCATCTCCGAGGCGCGTACCGAAATACCGCCCCTTCAACCCTTCAACCCCTCAACCTCTCAACCTCTAATCCTCTCTCCCCTCATACGCCCCTATCGCCGCAGGATACGTATGAACACCCCCGTAGAAATCAGTCCTCGGAAGCTCCACATCCGAAGCCACCGACATCCCCAGGGCAGGAGACTCCGGCTGCAGCCTATAATCAAATATATAGGCCGACCGGTCCGTATAGAACAGCGGATCAACGCCCCACATCGTGTCTATGAAATTCTCATCATCAGTCCCGTTGCTTCTCATCAGGCAATTCCTGAAATAGATCTGCGTTCCGGCAAGATCCTTCATATTGCACTCCGACATAGATCCATAGACTATCGAATTGTCAATCAATGCCTCCACATACGGACGCATCCCGGCATCCGGATCATCCTCATCGCAATTGCCGGCATCGGTATGGACAAACTCCAGAGCCCCCCCCCTGATAGCCGCAAACAGATAATAATTGCTCAGAGTGCAGTTCGCCAGACGCAGATTGCCCCCATTAGTCTTCACGAGCGACCCTGCCGCCTCGGCAAACTCGCATCCCGTGGCACGTATGTCGCAATCCTTAGTCTCAAGAACGTGCGTCAGGCTGTTGCGCAGACGGCAATTCGTCAGCCCGACATCCGTCGAATCAGCTCTCACACCGCTCACGGTATTTGCTATCACAGTATATTCCAGCTCATTGCCACTGGATTTAGAGCTAAACCGGACACCCTCCCATTGACCCGACATAAGATCAAAAGAAATGTCGCCCAACACATTGTCTATTCTCGAACCGCGCATATTGACAGGCTCGCCGGCTCGACCCTTGCTTATCAGCCTGCCGTCAACCTCCATCATCGCCTTATCGTGAAAAAACAGCGTCGTTCCGGCAGTCAGAGTCAGCGTAGCGCCCTCAGCCACATGCAACCGCCCGTAGATGATCCTCGCACGGTCGGCGCCCCACGTCTCATCGCCCGTCACCTCATAATCCTCCATCCTGTCCGCGTCAATCGTCGTAGCCTTCAGCACGACCGACTTGGTCACCCCATTGGTCGTGAATCGCAATGCCGACTCCCGGTCAACCGGCGCATACGTCCCTCCTGCCGGAATATTCGCCGACACAAGCACATATATCGAATCATTAGGACGGATCTCTATTCCCGAGAACCGACGCCCCGACTGACCGTCAACATTCAGCATAAACGGCGAATCGCTATCCTCAAGACTGATATCCGAAATCGAGATCACCTTATCATGGCGGTTATACACCATCAGCTTCATTGTCGAAGTCACCTCCTCCGTAAACCGGTAGCCGAAATTCAGCGTATCAGTGCTGAACTCCGGCTGATCAGCCGGAGATGTAGTAACATCATCCTCTATGCAACCCGACGGCAGCACAGCCATAACCATAGCCAACGCCACCATCACAAATATCCGTATCGTCAAACCTTTAAAAACCATTCCTTAATTATATGAGAGAGTATAAAATTTTATATGAGAGAGTAAAAGCGAGACACATCTCGCCTATATCTAACGCAAAAACCCCTCCCATATTGCCCTACCCTCCCCCTCTCTCTCCTCTCATATCGGGGTAACGGCTCTCCGAGCCGTCTACCGCCCCTACCTTTCTATCCGTTTTATTAATCAAATAATTATACCTCAATCGTCTGAAAAAGCCGAGGCATCCTGCGTCCGGCTCTACCCATCCCCACTCTCCAACTCTCCAACTCTATCCTCTATCACCCTCTCCTTCTCCTGAACCCCAATCCGCGCAACATCTCAACCCTATCATTCGGTGTCGGCAACGTCGAGATCACATAAAGCCCTATCGCACGAGTCATCAGCAGATCATCATGAAAACCCTTATGCGCCGCATAAGCCCCCGAGGATGTCAGCTCGTATGTCGCCAGCTCATCACACGCCATCGCGTCGCGCTCCCTGTACGAATGATTCCTCACACAACCAATCAGATTCGTCACCACAGCCGTTTTCGTCGAACGATTGGTGTGAAAACCAACGCGGCTCGCCATCGATGCATCGCCACTGTTGTCACGCGCCCTCCTTACGTATAGATTCCTGTAGCTATGGTTGAGATCCTCAAGAATATACTGCGAGGCTCCCTCTCGCGACGACTCCAGAGAATTACTCTCAATAACCAGCAGCGCCTTCCCATAGATCTGCCCCATGCTTGCCGCATAAATCCCCAGTAGATCATGATCGCAATGGCCGCGCCACTGTGCCGCCACGGTCGGGATGCGGCTTCCGTCGGCCGGACAACGGTCTATCACCACTATCACAGAATAATCGCTGTGGCGCGTACGGCCGCCAACATCCACCACCGCCACATAGCGGTTGCTGTAGCGCAGCGCGTTATCGTCGGGAAGCGTCCATATCTTCAGCTCTCCATCCGGACTCGGTGTCTCAAGCAACGGGCGGCATTCCAACGGCAGCGATATCCTGTTCAGATCCAGCGGCCGGCGGCAATCTTTTCTGAGCCTTTCTATCTGCTCCGACGCGAAGACGGCATTCCCCGTATTGGCGAAAGCCTCAACCGGATTACTCGGATACTCGGCCATCATGGCCTTGTCCGTCACAAACTCGCGGCGCTTGTCGTGATACCATTGTATCATCTCCAGAGTCAGACCCTTGTCCCACAGTTCTCGTTCATATGCCGTCCAACTTCTGACAAGCGACTCCGGATCAGGACACGGCGTGCGGTACATCTCGATCTCATACCAGGGCACGAACACCTGGCGGTACACGTTGCTACCCTCTTCCGCAGCCTTCCACATGGTATGGAAATAATTGGCAACCCCGTTGGCCGTGCTTTCAAGAACAACCATCGACAGCTCCACCGACGGAATGCCGCCGCACACACTTCTGATAAAGTCGGCTGGAGTCATCCTCTCCGTGTCTTTCCAGAATGCCACCTCGCTCAGATGGGCCATCGAGAAATCAAGACCGCGCACGGCATCCTGTCCGAAACTGGAGGCTATCGTCACTTTGCAGCCGCGTCCGGAGATCTCGCGTGTGTTGGCCGATTTCTGCCAGGGTGTGAATTTCGGCGGTTCATCGCCGAGCCAGAACGCATCCGGATATTCAGCAAGCATGTCGGAGTACATTCCGCGGATTCCGGCTGCCGTATCCTTCACATGAGCACAGATCAGGGAGTTCCAGTTGCGGCGTTGCGTGCTCTGGATCCACGCGAAATACATCTGCACCAACGTCGAGCCGCCCCACTGACGCGCTTTCAGCATTATGAATCGCAACGGACGACCGGCAAGACGTTCCGACTCGAATTCCCTCACCACCCGTCGCTGGGGCGCGTTCAACCGGAATGCTATGCGCTGTCCGGTCTGTTTGTGGCGTATCTTCACACACTGTATAGCCCAGTATTCAAAGTCATGGCGCATACGCAGGCGTTTGTACTCTATTGCCGATTTCAGCCGTTTGTATTCAGGGTCTCCGAGCAGCGTCCGGGGCAATGAAACCGGCTGTGGTTCCCATTTGATCTCCACCGTCTCGCGCGACGGATCTTCAGGATCGCCCGTAAGCGGATCGTAGGGAAATTCCGCTGTCAGAGCGGCGTTACGACGCGCGTTCTCGGCTTTGATAGCCTCTATGTCAATGGTATGTGATGTTGTGTCTGTCATGGTATTTATGTTTTTAAGGGGATGTTTATTTTCGACTTATGTTGATGAACTGCTTTTCCGGGTATGTTTATGGGTTTAAGCACATTCTAATATTATCTTATCCAATCGGAAATCCGTGCTTGCCTCTCCCTCTATATCTATCTCCGCCCACTCCCGGATCGGAGCTGCTGTCCTCACTCGTATCGGGGCATCGATCGCGCCGTCTATGTCGAGTCTCAGAAGGCGGTTTTCGGCGTCTCCGCCACTAATACGTCGGCCTCGCAATATTATCGTTCCTTTGAACCTCCGTGCCGACATCCGCAGTTCCAATGCCGTTATCCGGCACATTTTTCCGGCGAGCGGAATATCGCTTCTCCATCGGATGAAACTTGTCCCTCTCCGCGAATCGGTCTCAGTGTCCGTCTCCATCCTGTAAAGAGCATCGCTGTCGGCTATCCATAGTCGGTTGTCGGCTGTGTGGATATGCTCTATATCCACCGGAGTGCCGACATCGCTGAATCTGCCCGTTTTTGCGTCGGCGATGCTGAGATTCCCCTGTTGGTCAAGCAGCCACAGTCGTTGTGTGGCTGTCTCCCAAGCCGTTTCCCGGTAGGCTTTTGGCATTATTTCTGACTCAGTGCGTGAGGCTTGAAGTCTGATCATCTCCCCTCTGTGGAGCGCAACGATCTTGGAGTCGGTACGTGTTGCGCTGCATCCGCTCTCTATGCCGCGTGGGTCTATCATAGTGGCCGCTGTCAATCGCTGCCGGGGGCTGAGGCTTACGGCATGGATCGCCGCTGCCGACAGCGCATAGAGGTGACACCTGGAGAAATCCCATGAGGATTGTGATCGGATAGCGGTCAGCAGCTTGCGGATCGGCGAGTGGCAGCACTCGATCGCCGACAGTGGCTGAAGTGGCGACTGGCTGCTCGCGGCCACTATCATGCCCGGATTGCGCTTGCCCGTCTGAACTCCGGTCGTGACGCTGGGCATTGCTCCCGTCCATGGTTGGAATTTCTCGCCGCAAAGGTCGGGAAATATCTTTCCGGCATGCCGCCCATCAGGCATCGTTGTCAGCGTCAACCGGCTGTAAGTCATGCTGCCATCTGATCTGTGGCGGAGATAGATCTCCAATGCCGCTACCCCGGTGTCTGGAATCAGAACGGCAGCCGCCCAGGCTTCCGGGCTCCGGTCGAGGCTGAACGAGGATGCCGCCATGCTGCCATCCCGGCGGATGGTGCGCAATACCCCGTCGCACGATCCTTCTGTCCATTGGGAGCAGAGCTGCCCGACATTGATCCCCGACTGGATGATCGGTGTGATGTCGCCCCATGCCACCGTCTCGCCGCTCACAGTCACGGTCGCCGCCGTGAAACTGTTGGGTGGACTTATCTGAGCCAGCACACTCTCCTCCGCTGTGGGTGTGCGGTACACAGGCTGCGTCTCTGCCAAAACGCGTTGTGTTTGCTTGATCTCTGCGGCGGTATCGGTCGTCGTGGTGCGTACAATCGCTGTCGTTCCGGCTGCTATAGGCTGCTCTATTGTTGCGGCGGTGTGTTCAAGCGATCCAATCGAGGCTATCATCTGAGCCATCTGCCCGGTGAAGATTGCCTCCCGGGAACAGAAATGATCTGTCGCGCCGGGCACTGCCGTGGTCAGCAAGGGTTTATCAGTCGCCTGGCGTGTCAGTCTCCACGGGGCTGTGCCATTGCCGTCAATGATATGAAGTTGCGGTGTGCAGGTCACCTCTATTGCCGCCACTCCGCTATCCGACAGCTCTTTGACCGTTTCCTGATCGATGGTCAGGCGGATGCGGTAGGCCGTGGCCGCCAGGCGTATCGATGGAACATTCAGATCGCTGCCGTTTTTGCTGCATTCCGCGCTGATCTCGCTGCAACACTGCCATCCGGCCGGGGCTATCACTGTCGGACTGGAGCTGTAGATGCGTTCGCCGCGATCCGACACCAGATGCCATCGGACGGCTACAGGTTGAAGCCACATTCCGCCGTCGGCAGCCGTTGCCGCGAGCATCATGTAGGCATCGGCCAAATGGCCGCTGAGGGTCTTGACATCGCTCTGACGCAGTTGTGGCGACACTCGGGAGAAGTCAACATTGCTCATCGTCATGGCCGGGAGGGTCGCGCTCAGCTCTCCCATCGCCACACCTTCGATCGTGATCTTAGGCGCTATCCCGGAAATGTGGCTTGCAGTAGTGAGCGTCCCGTCATCCTCCTGCTCGGTCAATGTCAGCGGCCCATCGTCGGTCATAACGAGGAATCCTGTGGCGGTGGCTATAGCGCATCGGGCGGTCACCGGTTCCAGAACGGACTGGAATTCATCGGGTTCTGTCGAGGTGTTGCTCCAGAGTCCGGTCTTGCCGCCGGGTAGTCTGCGGCTCCAGAGCGTCATGGAACTGCCGTCGGTGCGGTAACGGGTTGCAAGCGGACAGAACTCTCCGGCGGCCACGGCCACTATGCCCGGAGCTACCCCGAGACCCTCCCGGCCGGCGATCACGCGGCTTACGAGGTTGCGGCATTCTGTTACTGAGCCATCTATGGCCATTCCCTGTGGTTTGATAGTGATGGTGGTGTGTTTCATGGTCTTGGTTTCGTGTAAAGGTTTGTCTGTTCCTGTTTCTGCTGCAAAGTTACGGTCACTTTTGCCCGTTTGCGTGCTTTTCTGCGCTTTTGACACTCCCGGGAGTGTTTTTGATGTGCGATTGATCTGTAATGCACGCTCCTTATCACGGATTTTTTGTATATTTGCGCTTTAATTCATGAACTTTTTTGACTGCAATGGAAAAGAATTTCAAACGCACTCTCATAACGACGGCTCTCCCTTATGCTAACGGACCCGTCCATATCGGCCACCTCGCAGGTGTTTACGTCCCTGCCGACATCTATGCACGCTATCTCCGTGCTCAGGGTCGCGACGTCATCATGATCGGCGGAAGCGACGAACATGGTGTGCCTATCACCATCAAAGCCCGTGAGGAAGGCGTTACTCCTCAGGACATTGTGGATCGCTACCACAACATCATCAAGGACTCGATGGCCGAACTCGGCATTTCGTTCGACATATACTCCAGAACCACTTCCGACATCCACCGACAGACGGCGAGCGAGTTTTTCCGCCACCTGTACGACAACGGACAGTTCGAGCAGCAGACATCCATGCAGCCCTACGACGAGCAGGCCGGAGAATTCCTCGCCGACCGGTATGTGATGGGCACTTGCCCCCACTGTGGCAGCGACCGCGCTTACGGTGACCAGTGCGAGGCGTGCGGTTCGTCGCTCAACGCAACCGACCTCATAAATCCTCACTCCCGACTGACTTCAGCTCCCGTGACAATGCGCTCCACAAGCCACTGGTACCTTCCCCTCAACAAGTGGGAGAACAACCTCCGCTCTTGGATCCTCGATGGCCATAAGGAATGGAAAACCAACGTTTACGGGCAGTGCAAATCTTGGCTCGACCTCGGATTGCAGCCGCGTGCCGTCAGCCGCGACCTCAAATGGGGTGTACCCGTACCCGTCGAGGGTGCCGAGGGCAAAGTACTGTACGTATGGTTCGATGCCCCGATCGGATATATCTCAAACACAAAGGAACTGCTCCCCGATTCTTGGGAAAAATACTGGAAAGATCCGGAAACACGCATCATCAACTTCATCGGAAAGGACAACATCGTGTTCCACTGCATCGTTTTCCCGGCAATGCTCATGGCTTATGGCGACAACTATCAGCTCCCCGACAATGTCCCGGCCAACGAATTTCTTAACCTTGAGGGGGATAAGATCTCTACCTCGCGTAACTGGGCTGTCTGGCTTCACGAATACCTCCGCGACTTCCCCGGCAAACAGGATGTGTTGCGTTATGTCCTGACTGCCAACGCGCCGGAATCTAAGGACAACGATTTCACATGGGCTGATTTTCAGGCTCGTAACAACAATGAACTTGTAGCCATATTCGGCAATTTCGTCAACCGCGCGATGGTGCTGACCCACAAATATTTCGCCGGTCAGGTTCCTGCCGCCGGACAGCTTCTCCCGATCGACACGGCTGTCTTTGAGGATCTTGCACGCATCAAGACCTCGCTCGAATCCAATCTTGAGACCTTCCACTTCCGCGAGGCGCTCAAGGACGCGATGGAGATCGCCCGTCTCGGAAACAAATATCTTCAGGAGACAGAGCCGTGGAAACTCGCCAAGACCGATATGGAGCGTGTGGCCACAATCCTCAACACCGCGCTACAGATCTGCGCCAACCTCGCAGTGGCTTTCGAGCCGTTCCTCCCGTTCTCTGCCGGCAAGCTCGCCGCTATGATCGGTCTGACTAATCCGACATGGGCCGACCTCGGACGCACCGACTTGATCGCACCGGGAACTCAGCTCGCCACACCCGAACTACTGTTCGAGAAGATCGACGACGAGGCCATACAGGCTCAGCTCGACCGGCTCGCTCGAATCAAGGAAGAAAACCGCATAAAGAACTTCAAGGCCGCTCCACAGGCACCCGATGTCGATTTCGACACATTCATGAAAGCCGACCTGCGCGTTGGAACCGTCATCGAATGCGAGAAAGTGCCCAAAGCCGACAAACTGCTGAAATTCCTCATCGACGACGGTCTTGAACGCCGCACAATCGTATCCGGAATAGCCAAACACTACAAACCCGAGGATCTGATCGGAAAGCAGATTTGCTTCATTGCCAATCTTCCCGTCCGCAAGCTCAAGGGCATACCCTCGCAGGGTATGATCCTCTCGGCTGAGAACGCCGACGGTTCCCTCGTTGTCATCGGCCCGACAGCCCCTGTCGTTCCCGGTGCACAAGTTAAGTAACACTGACAAAGAATCGGATTATGTCTTCAAAACAGCCACGGATATTGCTCATTTACACCGGCGGTACGATCGGGATGATTGAAAATCCCGTGACTAAAGCCCTTGAGCCTTTTGATTTTTCGCATCTCATCGACAACGTGCCGAAAATCAAGATGCTCAACTATGTCATCGACAATATTTCCTTCGAACCGCCTATCGATTCGAGCGATATGTCGCCGGCTCATTGGATCGACATAACTCGTGCCATAGTCTCGAACTACGATGCCTATGATGGTTTCGTCGTGCTCCACGGCACTGACACCATGGCCTACACCGCATCCGCCCTCTCGTTCATGATGGAAAACATGTGCAAGCCGGTGATCATCACCGGCTCGCAGCTTCCCATCGGCGAAGTGCGCACCGACGGCGAGGAAAACCTGATCACGGCGGTGCAGATAGCAGCCGCACAGACTGCCGACGGACAGCCGATGGTGCAGGAGGTGGCAATCCTATTTGAAAACTACCTCTGGCGTGGAAACCGCGCCACAAAACGCAGTGCCGACAATTTCAACGCGTTCAAGAGCCACAACTATCCCGAGCTGGCCAAGATAGGCCTCGGCATCAATTTCCACGAGGAAGCCATGCTGCGCCACACACATGGAGCCATACCGGTCAAGGCGTGCTATTCGCTCGACACATCGGTAATGGTCATCGACCTTTTCCCCGGTATCAGTGCGCGGACACTGCGCCATCAGCTCGCCACCCCCGGCATAAAGGGTGTGGTTCTGAAAACGTATGGTGCCGGAAACGCCCCCACTGCCGAATGGTTCATCGACGCAATACGTGATGCCGTGGCTCGTGGGATCGTGGTTCTCAACGTGACCCAATGCGTCAACGGATCCGTGATGCGCCGCTATGCCGCCGGTGACGCGCTGGTAGCCGCCGGCGTGATTTCCGGATTCGATATGACCACCGAGGCCGCTCTGACAAAGATGATGTTCCTTTTCGGAAGCGGTCTGCCTGTCGATCAAGTCAAGAAACAGCTACAGGTATCCTTGCGCGGAGAGCTCACTCCAACCCCGGCTTCCGGACGCTATATCGTGGTCTGATTTCTTTAATTCCAATCTCTACTCACTCTCACACACTCCCTGAGATAATGCAACTGAATCTCAACGAAATATCCCCTGAAGTGCAGCAAGCCAAGATGCGGTTCGGCATCGTAGGAAACGCTCCGGCTCTGATAGCTGCCGTGCAGAGAGCCATCCAGGTGGCTCCGATCGATCTCTCTGTCCTCGTCACCGGCGAGAGCGGATCGGGAAAGGAATTTTTTCCGCAGATCATCCACGCATTCAGTCCGCGCAAACACAACCGCTACATTGCCGTCAACTGTGGCGCGATACCCGAGGGAACTATCGACTCCGAGCTTTTCGGCCACGAGAAAGGATCGTTCACCGGTGCCGTCTCAGCCCGTAAAGGATATTTTGAGGAAGCCGACGGCGGAACCATTTTCCTTGACGAGGTTGCCGAACTGCCGCTCACCACTCAGGCCCGGCTCCTGCGTGTGCTTGAGAGCGGAGAATTTCTGAAAGTTGGATCATCAACAGTTCAGAAAACCAATATCCGCATCGTCGCTGCTACAAACGTCGACATGCTCCGCGCCGTGGAAGAAGGCCGTTTCCGCGAGGATCTCTACTATCGCCTGTCGACCGTGCAGATCCACGTGCCGCCCTTGCGCGACCGTGGCAACGACATTCTGCTGCTCGCACGCAAGTTCGCACGTGATTTCTCCGAGCGTTACTCCATGCCGCCGATCTCCTTTACCGACGATGCCCGTTCCGATCTGCTCCACTACCGCTGGCCGGGCAATGTGCGCCAGCTGAAAAACGTCATTGAACAGCTTGCCCTCTTCAATTCCGGCGAGGAAATAACATCCGCCATTGTCCGGTCATGTCTGCCGGACCACGCCATGGTCTACACCCCTGCCGTGGCCTCCGCCGCGCCCCACGCCCATTCCTACGAGCAGGAACGCGAGATCCTCTTCAACATGATATTCCGTCTGCAACGCGAGATCGACGATCTCCGCGCCGATGCAGCCTCCATGCGCCCGGTAGCCACAGGAAGCCGCGATGCAGCGTCCGAGGCCGTTCAGGCCGTGATGCCGCGTTCGCTCGTCTGCATGTCCGATGTACCGAAAGAAATACGCATCTCCCCGGCCGATGTGTCCGTCGAGACCGACATGCATCCGACCGCACAGACCCTTGAGGACACTGAGCGAGAGACAATCCGCCGCTCCCTTGAGAAAAACGACGGCCGACGCAAAGCCACAGCTCGCGAGCTCAACATCTCCGAGCGAACCCTCTACCGCAAAATCAAAGAATACGGCCTCGAATAACGCCCGATCCCACATCACCCACAGGCGACGAGGACTTTTAAACCATCTCAATAGTTGAATTTGTCTGATCTCCAACCGCTAATGGTTGGAGATCTTTTTTATGCCCGAGCTTAATATTTTGCACCTAAATCGCAGTTTTTTCAGACCGATAAGAAGAAAGACAGCCGGACCAAATGGCCCGGCTGCTATAGTTGGATCAATAGATCAGTTAGTTGGGAGATGGATCAGACGATGGAGTTCTTCTTGGTCCATTCGATGATTTCGGGGATATAACCGAATGCGAGGCCGGTCACGGTGTCGGCACAGCCATAGTAAACGGCTATGCGGCCTGTCTCAGGATCGTGGAGCGCAGCGCAGGGGAAACATACGTTGGGCACATCGCCGGTCAGCTCATAGATCTCACGCGGAGAGATCAGATATGGACCCGAACGAGCGATCACTTTCCAGGGCTGTTCGCGATCGAGAAGAGCGGAGCCGAATGCATAGACATAACCGTTGCAAGAACGGAGCACGCCATGATAGATCAGCAGCCATCCTTCCGAGGTTTCGATTGGAATAGGACCTGCACCGATCTTCATGCACTGCCATGCGCTCAGCTCGAATGGAGCCGGCGACATCACGTGGCGATGGCGTCCCCAGAATTCCATATCGGGCGATTCGCTATAGAAAATATCGCCGAACGGAGTGTGGCCGGTGTCACTCGGACGCGACAGCATGGCGAAGTTACCGTTGATCTTACGGGGGAACATAACGCCGTTGCGGTTGTAGGGCAGGAATGCGTTCTCAAGCTGATGGAATGTCTCGAAATCCTCTGTCCATGCAGCGCCGATTGTGGGGCCATGATAGCCATTGCACCAGGTCACATAGAACTTGCCTTCGATCTCGGCGACGCGAGGATCATAGCCATAGACCCATTCGCCCACTTCCGGATCAGCACCTTCCAGACGGATATCCTCTTCGTTGATATCCCATTTCAGGCCATCAACAGAGAAACCCACATGGATGCGCATGCGGCGGTTGGTATCATCGCAGCGGAAAACGCCGGCAAAGTTATATTTTCCTTTCTTGAAAGGAACTACAGCCGAATTGAAAATACTGTTGGAGGTGGAGAGTGCGTCACGCGGAATCACAGGATTCGCACTGTAGCGCCACAGGACATCCTTGCATCCCTCGGGACGGTCTTCCCAGGGCATATTGGGCAGCGGCTGCCCTTTGATTTCGATTTTGCTCATTGTTCTTGGGTTAAGTATATGTTTGATTATGATAATAATTCTGTGTTTTCTTCCGCCTTGACAGTAGCCTCGGCAGCCTCAGCCTCATCTTCCGACGGGGTGTCGTTGTCGGAATGGGTGAACGGCACGAACCAGGCCAGCAGGAACGACGGAACTGACATTACCAGTGCTATGATGAAGAAGGTCTCATATCCGACCTTAGCACATATCCAGCCGCTGATCATGCCCGGAAGCATTACGCCCAGATTCATGATCGCCGATGCGAATGCATAGTGGGCCATCGAGTGTTTGCCCGGTGCCACCTGCTGCATCATGAACATTGTCAGACCTACGAATCCAAATCCGTAGCAGAGATATTCGGCCACAAGTCCCGATCCGATCACCCACAGGTTTTCGGGCTGGAATGCCGAGAAAAGGAAATAGATCACGAATGGGATATTGAATATGCACACCAGCGAGAACAGCACGCGTTTCAAGCCGAAATGCGCTATATAGTAGCCACCGAGAATCGAGCCTACGATGAATGCAATCGTGCCGAAAGTACCATAGATCATACCGATCTGCTCATTGCTCATCGCAAGACCGCCATCGGCAGCCGATGCCTTGAGGAACAAAGGTACCATCTTCAGGGCGAATCCCTCGGTCAGACGGTAGCACACGATGAAAAGAATATAGACCCAGATGAATTTTTTCTTGAAGAATGCACTCAGCACATTCGACATCTCCACCATTGCCTGATTGAAATTCTTGGCATTGGCGGTGGCTTTCGGAGTTGCCGGAAGCATGAAGAAGTGGTAGATTGCAAGCCCTATCATCAGAGCCGCTATGATACCCATTATCACCATCCATGCATAGAATGGGGCGCGTTCGGGGTTCGACTCCTTGAAATAGGTCATCAACACGCCGGCCAGTGCAACAAGACCGCCATTGGCAAGCACCTTGGCCAGATTGTAGAATGCTCCCTGCCAGCCGATGTATGTAGACTGGGTCTTTTTGTCAAGAACCGAAAGATATACGCCGTCAGTGGCTATGTCGTGGGTGGCGCCGGAGAAGGCTATGATACCCATGATGGCTATTGAAGCGGCGAAAAAACACGGAAGCGGCAGCAGGAATACGATCAGTGCGAAACAGAATCCCGAAATGGCCTGCGTTGCTATCACGAAATTGCGTTTTGTCCAATAAATCTCAAGCAGCGGACTCCAGATGAATTTCAATGTGTAGGGAAGAGTCAGCAGAGATGTCCACAGGGCTATCTGCTCCTTGTCAATCCCGAGGTCGTCAAACATAATGACAGCCACGAGATTAAGCACGATAAACGGCAGACCCATGGCGAAATAGACCGACGGAACCCAAGCCAAGGGGTTGCGTTTCTTGGTCTGCTTCATGGCGGCAATGTCCTGATGCATAGGATAGAAATTAAGGTTGTGTATGATTGTTTTAGTACCCCGGAGCAGAATCGAACTGCTATCTAAAGTTTAGGAAACTTCTATTCTATCCGTTGAACTACCGGGGCTTTACCGACCGCACGGGCACCTGAATGTCCCCTTGGTCTAATCAAATGCAAATATATACATTTTTCCCTATTCTGGCAAATCACTTTTGCAACCATTCAACCACAGTTTGCCTTCGATTACTCATTGGATGGTCGATATGCCTACTACAGGTCAAGTTCAGCAGCAATCTCTTTTATAACAGACAAAATTATATTGTCATAGTCCGACTTATCGTAAGCATACAGCAGATAAAGACATCCATTCCTTTCCACACAATCAAATGTGATCACCCTGCAACCTCCGGACTTACCTTTTCCTTTAGCAGCTATTGCCATACGCACCTTACGAAATCCATCACCAAGATCTGTACCCAGATGCGGATTAAGGGAAAGAGCATCAACAAGTTTTTTGTAATCGGAATTAAAGCTACGGTATTTTTTTGCCATAGGCTTTGCGCTTTTGATGAAAGCCTGCGTTGCTATTATCTCCATCAGAATTCAATATCTTTAGCCAAAGGCAGATCAACAGATCCATGCAGATGAGACTTAACCTCGGCACAAGCCGCACGGATACTATCCTCGACAATGGCATCGGCATCAGATATTGGCGTTATCTTGAAGTTTCCCAGACGGGATGTCAAAACAATAGATTGGCCATTCATCGCCGCACTCAACACCTTCGATTGATTCTCACGGAATTCTCTGGCAGAAACTACAATCATGATCTTTTGAATTTGAATTTAATTATTACCCTACAAAGATAACAAAAAAGGATCAAAAGATACCATTTTGGTTACCAAAAAAAATAAATATGTCCAGCCCAACACTATAAGGAGTCGTGGTGGCGGATCTCCGAGACGCCCCCGGGAAAACTATATAAATTCCGGTTATGATCTTACGCCGGGATATGGCATTGCGGTGGTCAGTCAGCTTTGTGATCAGGCGCCGGGGAGATGCGGATCAGTTCGAGACGGGTCGATGTGCGGCGCATGATTTCAAATTCGTGATTATCGATCAACAGCTTTTCGCCCTGCGCCGGAATCTCTCCGGTCTCATAAAGGATATATCCGGCAAGCGTCTGATAGGCGTCATCTTCGGGAATATCGATATGGTAGGTCTCGCGGAGCACTTCAATCTCAACGCGCCCACTGCATTCGTAGACACCATCGCCCGTGCAGCGCACCATCTCGCTCGTGGTGTCGTGTTCATCGCGGATATCGCCGAAAATCTCTTCCACAAGATCTTCAAGCGTGACGAGGCCGGCTGTGCCACCAAATTCATCGACAACGATAGCCATTGACCGCTTTTCCGACAGCAGACGACGCATAAGCTTGTTGGCCAGCAGCGATTCCGGAGCGAAAACCACCGGCTTGATATGCTCGCGCCAGTCCGATTCGGGATCAAACAATTCGCTTACGTGGATATAACCCAGAACATTGTCAATATCGTCGGCATAGACAACGATCTTGCTGCGCCCCGACTCGGTGAACAGACGCACCAGATCGTCCCTTGTGGCCGTATCCTTATTGACAGCCACAATCTCATTGCGAGGCAACATACAGTCGCGCAGATGGGTTGTGGAGAAATCAAGGGCGTTGTGGAATATCTTCACCTCGTTTTCCACCGGAGCTTTGTCGGGATTCACCTCATCGATGCTTTTCTCAAGATACTGGTTGAGATCGCCGATAGTAAGCACCCCAATGCGGTTGGTCTCGTTTTTGATACCGAACAGACGCATCAGCGATTTCGACAGCCACGTGGTGAACACCGACACCGGAAGCAGTATGGTGTAGAACACGGCGATAGGCAACGCGAAGATCTTCAGTGAAGTATAGGGATTGATGCGGAACACGGTTTTCGGGAAAAACTCACCCGTAAGCAGAATTATGCCCGTGGAGATAAGCGTAGATATCAGCAGGATAAGAGCCTGATTGAGTCCGGTATGCTCCAGCCAGCACGTCTCAAGCAGATATGCCGCCCCCATGCCGTAGACCACGAGCATTATGTTATTGCCCACAAGGATAGTTGAGATGAACAGATCCTCGTCGCGATAGAAAAGCCCGATGATGCGGCCTATCAGTCCGCCGCGCTTCACGTCAAGTTCCATCTGAACTCGGTCGGAAGTGATATAGGCTATCTCCGTTCCGGAAAATAGTCCGGAGAATACGAGCGACACTGCTGCTATTATGATCCAGGCTGTGGTATCCATGAATGTATCTATGGTTTAGTTTGACAGAGCCTTCCGCGGCTTGTCATTTTGAATCTTGATATTTTTTAATGCCGCACCCTTTGGAAGCGGTTCCGGATCGGCATGGCGTTTCACGTGGGAGTCGTCGGCCTTGCCCGACACAATCATGTGGGGCGCATGCGGATCCACAGGCATCGTTCCGGGCACCGGTTTGACCACCGTGTCGGGTCGCGCGGCGGCAGCCCTGCGGGTAGAGTCGGTCTTGAACTGCTCTGCCGGGAATATGCCGGAAACACGCAACACGTGGTAGTTGGTCATAGTCTCATTGCTCTCGAAGCCATAACCCTCGATCACTTTCTTGTCGCGTTCTATGTGGATAAACGAGTCGCTGTAGACCTTCTGGCGACGCTGATCCCAGTAGAGTTCCTCAGTAAGAAATTTCTCCCCGATGGTGTTGCGGATATTCACATAACCCTTCAGCCTCCAGAGCTGCTTGTTTTTGTAGAAAATGGCGGTATCGCAGTCTATTGTAGCCTCCGGTCGCATTTTCATGTCGAATGTCTGCACATGCAGGCCGTCGGGGAAACGCCACGTAGGCTCCTTGGCTTCGTCGAACATGTACCAGAGAGGCGTGGTGATCTTGTAGCGCGTTATGCCGGAATCGGAAATCAGGGTGTTGACATCGATAGTCGTCATGGTCGGGGTAGTCTCCGGATCGGTGGATCCCGAGATCACCTCCTTATCCTCTTCCTTACAGCCCACAAAGGCCGATGCAGCGGCAATAGCCATCACGACGGCCATGGGAAGGATCCGCATGGCCGAGCCACCGGCTGCCGCCGACTGTCGGTTGGATTTACGTGAGCAAAACAACATCGTAACCGGCTCTGATCTGTGTTTTTTACTTGATCTTGTTCTGGAAGAACCAGAGTTCGTTGAAGTTGATTCCGAGACGGATATTGAAGTAGTTCTCTTTCAACAGGGGATTCGGATGCGCCTGACGGTGGCGGTATTCAAAACCGAGATTGATCTGGGTCTTGGATGCGAGTGCCGGGAATCCGAAACCGAACGATACGCCATATTCACGCACGTTATTGTCGCCCACCATCATATAGTCGCGATTGTAGAATCCACCGGCGCGATAGGATATGCGTTTGAAATAGTTTCCGCGCACAGCCGGAGTAAATTCCGCGCCAAGCCCAATCTGCCAGCGGTCTGAGAAACGTGTTGATTCGAAATGCGGCAGATCGAGGGTCTTAACCTTCGACCAAGGCTGATAAGTGAAGTCGGCTTCAATGAACAGACGCTTCTGCCAGCGGTAACTGATACCTGCGCCCCATGTGTCGGGCAATGAGGCATGACGCTTCAAAGAGGCCTCGCCAACGGTGTCGGGAGCCTGATCGGCATCAACATCGTATTTTGTCACCCAGGCCTTGCCAAGCAGCGATTTGCCGGGTGTGTAGGTCACACCGAGGGTCACACGGTTGTCGGCGTTAAGGTCGAGATTGTATTGTGCGCCGAGTTGCAGACGCCAGTCGCGGATCTGCATCACCTGCTCGAAAAGCGATGTCGATGTTGACGTTGATCCGTCGGCGGTTACATACACATCGTTGACCGTTGTGCCAAACAGATATGAGAAATTGAAACCGAGGCTGAAACCTTTGAATATACGTCCGGCAAAACCGAGATATAGCTGGTTGATGCCTCCTGATCCCTGACGGGAATTGACACCATTGGCAATTTCAGATCCGAACGAATAGCCCACCGAGGAGAAGGGAACGAGACCGAGGCTGGCACCCATGCGCTGACCGATCGGCACTTGCATGGTGATGTAGTCCAGACCGCCACCTTTCTGAGTGGATGAAGCCGCCGGGGAGTCGCCAACGGCACCCTCCTTCATGTTGATGAAAGAAAGGTCGACACCCATATCGAACAGGAATGTCAGAGAGTCGGCCGCGGCATACGATGCCGGGTTCATCACGTTGATCTGTCGTCCGGAGTTCATGGCATAGCCGACGCCGCCCATCTGGCGTTGCGAGGCAGATGCGTTATCATTGAGCAGACCATAACCGAATTTTGAATACGGCGAATTGGTCTGAGCCTGAGATACGGCAGTTATGCAGAGCAGTGCAGCTGCAAAAAGAGATAATCGATTAGTTATTTTCATTGTAGATCAATATTCTGTTGAGGCCTTTGCTGACGAGATGCGGATCAACCGTTATGTCGAAATCGCAAAGGCGGCTTAATTCCTGTGCCCATCCGCCGGTCATCACCACTTTGGTACCTTCCGGCAGTCGGTTTTTATAGTACGATATGCTACCCACAATGCCGTAGATAGCCCCGAGAGTCATGGCCGACGTCGTGTCGTGGCCAAGGAAATCGTCGGTTGGCAGTTCGCGTGGCACCTCCACCCGTGGCAGACGGGCCGTGAACCGATGGAGAGCCTCAAGCCGCATGTTCATACCCGGGGCTATGTTGCCCCCTTTGAACCGTCCGTCGGCAGTCACGGCATCGTAAGTCACAGCCGTACCGGCGTCGACAACAAGCAGTGGCGTGTCGGGGAAAAGCTGCTGCGCCCCGACTGCCGCGGCAATTCTGTCGGCTCCGAGCGAGCCGGGCGTTCCATAGTCAATGGCTATCGGCAGGGGCATGTCGCTTTTAAGGCGGATCACCTTGCGGATAGAGTTGGAGAGCACAGCCATCACGTCAGTACCGCGGGATGCGACCGAGCAGTAGATCGCTGCGTCGATTCCCGGCTTTGACGCCATTAGCTGCATAAGGCTTTCCGGCGAGAGATGCTGCACTATGCGCATCTCCACAAGCTCATCGCCTTCCCAGAGGGCGAGCTTGGCAGCCGAATTTCCTTGATCGATGGTTAGATATAGTGCCATTATGGCGCAAAGTTAGCAATATTCTATTAAACGCGCTCTAAATTTTTATTAAACGCGCTCAATAGACTGAAAAATAATCATTTTTGCGACTTCTCTCTGGCGCGGAGTTCCTTATTGAGTGTGTGGGCGCTCATGAGCGATGAATAGACCTGAAGCACACCTCCGGCAAGGGTGAAAGCAAGCCAGTCGAGACGCTCGGGAGTGTACCACATAAAAAATGCCCCTGCACAGAAAATAACGCAGCTCCACAGCTCGATACGTGCCAGACGGCGCACACGCAGCACCGATCCCTTATAGCTCGGGGCAAGGACTCTTCCGATCAGCGCAATGACTGCTCCGGCTGAATATAGCCAGCGGAAAAGTGATCCTTCGATTCTGAGCAACGGAAGCACGGTTCCTGCCACAATGAGCAGCAGCCCGGCGTTCATCAGCCATAGCCATGGCGACGACGGAATGGTGAAATCCTCTTTGGTATAGTTCTTTGTCATTATTGTTCCTTATGATGGATTATTTGATTATGAAAATATCTTCGTGGGGACGCTGCATGTGATAGCGTTCGCGTGCCACCTGTTCAAGGGCATAGGGATCGCTCGACAGCTGGGTGTTGAGCTGCCGGTAGTATTCAAGGGAATCCTGCTCGATCTTGACCGCTTCCTGAAGTGCGGCAGCCTCCTGTTCGTAGTGGTAGGTGGCCTGTATGGAGTTTTCGGTAAAGAAAAGGATATAGACCAACACCGCCACCACAGCTACAAGATTCAGATTCATCAGATAGCGTCGGCTCCATTGGGCGAATGTGGGTTTCATTGGCTGGTTCATGGCTGCGGATCGGTTTCAGGAACTACGAATATCGAGAAGTTGACGCTGCCGTAAACGCGGTGACTGTGGAATCCGGGCAGGGAGCTGTAGTCACGCGTCCGGGAATGTTCAAGGATGAACAGACCGCCGGGACGCAGCACTCCGCTGTTGAGCACCGCCGGAGCGACCTCATCGAAACGGGGCATGTCGTAGGGAGGATCGGCGAATACGAAATCGAAGCTGCCCGGGCGTGCGGTGGAGAGGCATTTGAACACGTCGCCACGGATCAGCCGCAGATTGTCGATGCCGAGCGTGGCCGCTGTCTTTTCGATGAACCGGTACTGCGTGGAGGCTTTCTCCACGGCTGTCACCGAGGCGGCCTCCCGTGACAGCAGCTCAAGGGTGATGGCACCCGTTCCTGCAAAGAGGTCGAGAGCGTCGATGCCTTCGATGTCGATCATATTCTCGATGACATTGAAGATGTTCTCACGAGCGAAATCCGTTGTCGGACGGGCTGTGATATTGGTCGGCACGTCGAAACGCCGGCGGCCGTATTTTCCTCGTATTATTCGCATAGCGGTCGGATTGTTAATGCCAGTGGTGCCAGCAGGGTTGATTTTGTCGCCCGATAGCGCAGAGTGGGAAACGGGATCGGGGCTACGGACGGCAGATAGCGGCTCAGTATCTCCTGAAGTTCCGACGGGGCATCGGCAGTCGACGTACGGACATAAACAGGAGTAGCGGTCAGATCGAGACCAAGCTGCTGCATGGATGCCAGAATATAGTAGGCCGCGTCGATCTCCTTTTCGAAGCGGAAAGAATTGGCCATCAGCAATTGTTTGCCACGGAGAGCGATGAGTGTCAACGTGTTGCCACACACCGGGGCATATACAGCCGTCGATACCGGGGCATCGGGTCGTCCGGCGAAATAACGGCAAAGGGCGGCTGTCGAGCTGTCGAACGTGGCGTTGTAGAACGTTCTTGACAGAAAAGCCCGGATATCAGCGTCCTGCACAATAGCTATCCGTGCATTGTCGGTTCCGGTGGGATAAAGCTCAATGTCGTCGGCAGAGAGTTCGCCTGGAGCATCGCTCACGGTCATATCATCGTAGATCATAGCCGCCGCAGCCGCATCGGCTTCTTCCGGGACCGTAATAGCCGGCACATTGTCGATGATGCAGTCCACCTTCTTGAAATCACTAAGCAGCAAAGGGTTGTCGTAGATTATATCCTCTATGCACCGGAGCTGGTTACCGGTGGCGGCGTCGAAGGGGAATGTGCGCCACACCATTTCCTCCCTTGCAAGCGGCGGATAAAGCCCCACGTCGATATGATCCGACGCTATGTTGAGCGCCAGTTTCCATAGCTCCGGCTGGGGTATGGCATCTTTGTCGAGAATGGTTGAGTTCATGCTGTTATTGTCGATTTCCACCGCAAAGATAACGAAAATATGACGGAATTTTGTATATTTGTCTTTCCAAACACACTCCGACGATGAACAGATTTGAAATAAATATCCTTGGATGCGGTTCGGCGACACCATCGCCGCGCCATAATCCATCGGCACAGATTGTGAACTTCCGCGACAATCTGTTTATGATCGATTGCGGCGAAGGCGCGCAGAAGATGATCCGGCGCATGGGGCTTAACTTCCAGCGGATCAACCATATTTTCATATCCCACATGCATGGCGACCACTGCCTCGGGCTGCCCGGGCTGCTGTCAACGCTCTCGCTCCACGAGCGCACGGGGCGCGTCACCATACATCTGCCGGAGGAGGGTGTCGACATCATGAAACGTATCATGGCTTTTTTCTGCCGCGAGTCGACTTTCGAGATCGTGTTCGAGCCGGTCGGAGGTGACGGAGGTAGAGTATTTGAATCTGACTCACTGACCATTGACGCTTTTCCACTTTATCACAGAGTGCCCTGCTACGGATATATTTTCCGTGAAAAGCCGGGGCTGAGGCACCTCAAGGGGGACATGGCGCGGTTTCATGAGGTACCGGTATCAAAAATAGCCGCAATAAAGGCCGGCGAAGACTTCATCAAGCCCACCGGCGAGGTGATTCCCAACGCGATGCTGACCACGGACCCGGATCCGGCAAGGAGCTATGCCTATTGCTCGGACACGGTGATGGACAAGCGTGTGGCCGAGGCGGTGCGTGGTGTGGAACTGCTATATCATGAGGCCACCTACGATTCCTCCCTTGGCGACAAAGCCAGAGAGCGTGGCCACTCTACGGCTGCCGATGCTGCCGAAATAGCACGCATGGCCGGAGCCAAGGCTCTGCTGATAGGCCATTACTCCAAAAGATATTCATCCGTGGAACTTCTTTTGAGAGAAGCACGCGAGGTTTTTGAAAACACGTCGGCCGCCGACGAAGGAATGAAAATTGTACTATGAGCGTAGATACCGTTGATGCAGCACGCGACGAGATGTTCATGCGCATGGCTCTCGACGAAGCCCGTCGGGCCGCTGAGCGCGGAGAAGTGCCGGTTGGTGCCGTGATCGTAGCCGGAGGCCGGGTCATAGGCCGTGGACACAATCTGACCGAGTCGCTTGCCGATGTGACGGCTCATGCCGAGATGCAGGCGATCACGGCTGCCGCGCAGACCGTAGGCGGAAAATATCTGCCGGACTGCACGCTCTATGTCACCGTAGAGCCGTGTCTGATGTGTGGCGGAGCCATAGGATGGAGCCAGATAGGCCGCATTGTCTATGGCGCTGCCGACGAAAAACGTGGCTGCTCGGTTTATACTGACCGCGCCTATCATCCTCGTGCCACGGTCACTCCGGGAGTGCTTGCCGACGAATGCTCAGCCCTGATGAAAGATTTTTTTGCCGCCAAGCGCAAGACGAAAGGAAAATAATGACTACATTTGAAATCCGATAGAAACCGACACATCCTTCCCGGAACAATGAACAAGACATTGAAGATATTGCGCGTCATAGTCTCCCTGGTGGTATTCATGCTGCTTGGAGCAGGACTGTCATGCTTTGTGTGGTTCATTCCGGAAGTGGATAATTTTTTGGGCGACATCCAGCTCGGATCGGCCATTGCCGGGATGTCGCTGGGAGTGTTTGCATTCTGGATGCTGGTCACTCTGGTATTTGGCCGGATCTATTGTTCCACGATCTGCCCGATGGGCACACTGATGGATGTCTCGGCCCGATGCGCACGGCTGACACACCGCGGCCGTCAGAGAGTCTACCGTCATGAGGCGCCGTCGCCTATGGTCAGATACGGCTTTCTTGCCGTGGCCTTGCTATCCATTCTCGCCGGTTTCGTGCTGATTCCCTCGGTGCTGGATCCCTATGCCGCTTTCTGCCGCATCTGCGCAGGATTCTTCAACCCCATGCTGAAATTCTTTATCCGCGAGCTCGGGGAGGCTGGGGTCTACAACCACTACACCGCACTTGCCATCACCACATCTGTGGCGGCCTCTATCATAGCCACATTCCTATTTGCAGTCATAGTCACCGTGGCCATGATCACCGGACGCTCCATCTGCAACACGGTATGTCCCGTCGGGACTATACTCGGTACGGTTAGCCGTTTCTCAATTTTCCAGTTCGATATTGACACGGATCTCTGCACCAATTGCCGCCGGTGTGAATACGTGTGCAAAGGCCACTGCATCAACTTGCAGGATCATGTCGTGGACGGATCGCGGTGTGTGGTCTGCTTCGACTGCGTAAATGCCTGCCGCGATAAAGCCATACGCTACACCACCGACAGAAAACGGCTATCCGCTCCGTTGATGCAGAAAGTGAAAGGGCGTGTGAGCCAGCCACAGACTTCGCTGGAATCTACAGAAGCACCGGTGGCAAACCATTCCATAGAAAAAACCAACCCACAGAAATGAAACAATATCTCGATCTGCTCCGCCACATCAAGGAGCACGGCACTGACAAGAGCGACCGCACCGGAACAGGCACACGCAGCGTTTTCGGCTATCAGATGCGCTTCGATCTGGCCGACGGATTCCCACTGCTGACCACCAAGAAACTCCATCTTAAATCAATAATCCACGAACTGCTGTGGTTCCTGAAAGGCGACACGAACGTGAAATACCTGCAGGACAACGGCGTGAGGATCTGGAACGAATGGGCCGACGAGAACGGCGACCTCGGCCATGTCTACGGTTATCAGTGGCGTTCGTGGCCGGCCTACGATGGCAGTTCGATTGACCAGATCAGGAACGCCGTTGAGACAATCAAGAATAATCCCGACTCCCGGCGCATCATTGTCAGCGCATGGAACGTGGCCGACATCGACCACATGAATCTCCCTCCATGCCACGCGCTGTTTCAGTTCTATGTGGCCGATGGCCGTCTGAGCCTGCAACTCTATCAGCGTTCGGCCGACTGCTTCCTCGGCGTGCCGTTCAACATCGCGTCCTATGCCCTGTTGCTGATGATGATGGCTCAGGTGACCGGTCTGAAACCCGGCGAATTTGTCCACACTCTCGGCGACGCGCATATCTACACCAACCATTTCGAGCAGGTAGACCTTCAGCTCGGGCGAGAACCGCGAAAACTGCCACGGATGGTGATCAACCCTGATGTGAAGGATATCTTCGACTTCAAATACGAGGATTTCAGACTTGAGGACTACGATCCTCTGCCCCACATAGCCGGAAAAGTGTCGGTATGAGCAGCGAGGTGAGCATAATAGCCATCGTGGCACGCAACGGTGCCATTGGCCGTGGCGGCGACCAGCCGTTCCACATCCGCGAGGATTTCCAGCGGTTCAAGGCTCTGACAATGGGTCGGCCTATCGTGATGGGACGCCGCACATTCGAAGCTCTTCCCAAAGGCGCGTTGCCCGGCCGTAGAAATATTATTGTTACCCGTAACGCCTCTTGGACAGCCGAAGGAGTTGAGACCGCCCAAACTCTGGAAGATGCCATAGCCCTTGGGGCCTCCGCATCCGACGAGGTTATGATAATCGGTGGAGGCGAGATCTACCGGCAGGCATTGCCGCTGGCCACGCAGCTCTACCTGACGGAAGTAGACGCCGACGTCGCGGATGCCGACACATTCTTCCCATCCTTCGACAGGGATACCTGGCAGATCATCGAGGAATCCACCCGGCAGACCGATCCACGTTCCGGCGCCACCTACCGCTTTGTAACCTACCGACGCTGACACCCAGCACTGACAGATAGGTTGACGGCGCACCGGCTCCTTGGGATGATGGAGCAGGCACGCCGCCGTTGAGAGATATGAGACGTTAAGGGGATGTTTATTCGTCTTCTTCGTCGAGAGCACGATAGTGCTGATAGGGATGGTCGCAAGCCGGACATACTTTCGGTGGCTCTGTGCCGACATATTCGTAGCCGCACACCAGACACTGCCATGTGACGGGTTTCTCGCGTTTCCAGACCGTACCCTCCTTGACCTGCTTGAGATAGCGTTCGAAGCGGCGACGGTGGTGATCCTCGATCTCGGCGATAGCACGGAAATGCTCGGCAATTTCGGTGAATCCCTCTTCATCGGCCACTTTCGCGGCATTGGTATAGAGTTCGACACCTTCCACGAGTTCTTCATGTGCGGCAGTCTCAAGGTTGGAGGCCGTATCGCCAATAACTCCGGCATCAACATCGACAGGCACATTCAGATTGCCACCCTCAAGGAATTTGAAGAACACTTTTCCGTGGCGCATCTCATTGGCCGCTGTCTCAGTAAAGATACGTTCGATAGGGAAATACCCCTCCTTGTTTGCCTGAGAGGCATAGAATGTGTAACGAGTATAGGCCGCCGACTCAGCCATGTAGGCGATCACGAGATTTCTTTCAGTCTTGGTGCCTTTGATACTTTTCTTAGTCATAGCGATATATGTTTTTAATAGTTCAAGATTTCATTGCTGTTCCCTATTGTAACAACACAACCACCCGTCTGGTTTTCACATTAGAAATATAATGCCTATCTTTGCGGAAATTTTAACAATCGAACATTCACAAGTCTATGAGAAATAAACGATTGGCAACCCTGCTGCCAACCTTGATCATGGGACTGCTGACCGTGATGGCCCAGCAGCTCAGCGATGCCAACATTACCGGCCACGTGGTGGAGACGGGAACCGGAGAACACCTGCCGGGAATCACCATCCACATCTCAGGTACATCTCTCGGAGCCACAACCGACGCTTCGGGTCATTACGCAATCCGCGACATTGCCCCGGGAACCTACTCCGTGGAAGCCCGTTGCATAGGCTACATATCATCAACAAAGAAACTGACCGTCAAAGCCAATCAGACCATAGAACTCAACTTCGAGATCACGCCCGACGCTCTTCAGCTCGACCAAGTAGTGGTCACCGGCAACCGCTCCGAAGTGCGACGCAGAATGAGTTCGTCGCTGGTAGCCGTGGTCGGCGCCCCCACTTTCGACCTGGTCAGTGCCAACTCCCTGGCCGACGGACTCGCCTTTCAACCCGGTGTCCGTGTGGAGAACGACTGCCAGAACTGCGGCTTCACCCAAGTCCGCATCAATGGTCTCGACGGCCATTATTCACAGATCTTGCTGAACTCCCGTCCCGTGTTCTCGGCTCTTACCGGAGTCTATGGACTTGAGCAGATCCCGGCCAATATGATAGAGCGCGTCGAGGTGATGCGCGGAGGTGGCTCCGCCCTGTTCGGATCATCGGCAATAGGCGGAACGGTCAACATCATCACCAAAGACCCCTTGAGCAACTGCGCTGAAGCATCCCACACCCTCACGTCAATAGGCATCACCGGCGCATTGGACAACAATACCACGGTCAGCGCATCGGTAGTCGGCGAAAACGACCGTATCGGTCTGTTCGTATTCGGACAGAACCGCCTGCGCGACGGCTACGACCATGATGGCGACGGATTCACGGAGATAGCCCAGCTCAAAACGCAGACCCTCGGATTCCGCTCGTTTCTCCGAACCTCCGAGCGGTCGAAACTGACTCTTGAATACCATGGCACCCACGAATACCGCCGTGGCGGCGACAATCTCGATGATCAGCCCCACAACGCCATGGTGGCCGAGCAGACCGACCACAACATTCATGCCGTCGACCTTCAGGCACAGTTCTGGACACCGGAACGCATCAACCGCTACACCGTCTTCGCCTCAATGCAGAACACACGGCGCAACAGCTACTATGGCAGCGAAATGGATCCCGACGCCTACGGCCGTACCCACGATCTGGTGGCCGTGGCCGGAGGACAATACATCCATTCGTTCAACCGCCTCTGGTTCATGCCGTCCGAACTCACTGCCGGGTTGGAATACAACTATAATTACCTCAACGACGTGACAATAGGCTACAACCACGACGTCACACAGCGCATCAATATCTTCAGCGGTTACCTGCAAAACGAATGGCGCGACGAACGATGGGGATTCCTGATAGGCGCACGAATCGACAAACATTCGCTGATCAACCACGCCATTGTCTCGCCTCGCGCAAACATACGCTTCAACCCAACGGAAAACATCAACCTGCGCCTGACCTACTCTACTGGCTTCCGTTCCCCACAGGCCTACGACGAGGACTTCCACGTGGCCGTTGTAGGCGGTGAGCGAGTGGTCACCATCCTCGCCCCCGGACTCAAGGAGGAAAAGAGCCGCAGCGTCAGTGCTTCTGTCGATTTCTACCATAATTTCGGCTCCGTCCAGACCAATTTCACGCTCGAAGGATTCTACACCGACCTGCGCGACGTGTTCGTGCTCCGGCAGCTCGACGAACAGGACGATGCCGGCAATGACGTTCTGGAACGCACCAACGGCGACGGTGCAAGAGTCTGGGGAACAAGTCTGGAAGCACGCGTGGCTTTCCCCTTCAACCTCCAGATCCAGGCCGGCGTTACCCTACAGAAAAGCCGGTACAAGAGTCCTGAATACTGGAGCGACAACCCCGACGTAGCTCCGGTCAAACGCATGTTCCGCACCCCGGACACCTACGGATTCTTCACCCTCAGCTACAACCCACTGCGGCAATTGCAGATAGCCTTGTCAGGCACATACACAGGATCCATGCTCGTACAGCATCTCGAAGGCTCGGGAACACCCGTGGACCGGGCTGTGGAGACGCGCCGCTTCTTCGATGCCAACCTCAAGATAGCCTACGACTTCCGCATCTTCAACCACGCATCGCTCCAGCTCAACGCCGGACTCCAGAACATATTCAACGCCTATCAACGCGATTTCGACCAAGGCTACCTCCGCGATTCAGGCTACATCTACGGCCCCATGATGCCGCGAAGCATTTTCGCAGGAGTCAAAATCCACATCTGACGCTTTGCCAAACGGAAATAATGGCGTAACTTTGCGGAAAATAACACCAAACCAAACACTCATTCAGACCATTTCCATCATGAATATCCTTCTGCTCGGATCAGGCGGCCGCGAATCGGCACTCGCTTGGAAAATGCGCCAGAGTCCGCTTCTGGACAAGTTGTTCATCGCTCCCGGCAACGGCGGAACAGGAGCCTACGGAACCAACGTGGCATCCCTTTCTCCGCTCGACTTCGAAGCCATTGACCGCTTCGTGGCCGACAATGATATCGACATGATCGTGGTAGGCAACGAGGACCCTCTGGTGGCCGGAATCCGTGATAACTTCGCCAAATGCCGCCCCGATCTGCTCATCGTAGGCCCCTGCCAGACAGGTGCCATGCTTGAGGGCAGCAAGGACTTCGCAAAGCAATTCATGATGCGCCACGGCATACCCACCGCCGCCTACCGCTCTTTCACCGCCGACACCCTCGACGAAGGTCTTGAATTCCTCGCCTCGCTGAAAGCCCCCTACGTACTGAAGGCCGACGGCCTCGCAGCCGGAAAAGGCGTACTTATAATCGACAACCTTGAGGAAGCCCGCCAGGCTCTGCGCGAGATGCTCGGCGGAATGTTCGGCAAATCATCAGCTACCGTCGTGATTGAAGAATTCCTCAGCGGAATTGAATGCTCCGTATTCGTCCTCACGGACGGCCACGGCGGCTACCGCGTGCTCCCCGTCGCCAAGGACTACAAACGTATCGGAGAGGGCGACACCGGCCTCAACACCGGAGGAATGGGCGCAATAAGTCCCGTGCCGTTTGCCGACGACACATTCATGGAAAAAGTTACCAAACGCATCATTCTCCCCACCGTTCAGGGACTGATAGCCGACGGCATCGACTACCGCGGATTCATCTTCCTGGGACTGATCAACGTTGGTGGCGAACCTATGGTGATTGAATACAACGTGCGCATGGGTGATCCTGAGACAGAAGCCGTGATGCTCCGCGTCGACGCCGATCTCGTTGATCTCATGAAAGCCGCCGCACAAGGTGATCTTGCAGACAAAGAGCTGCGCCACAACCCACAGACCGCTGCCACAGTCATGATGGTCAGCGGCGGCTATCCCGGAGACTACAAGAAAGGACTTCCGATCTCCGGAACAGAAAACGTTACCGAGAGTACCCTGTTCCATGCCGGCACAAAACTCGACGCCGAGGGACAGCTTGTGACATCCGGCGGACGCGTGATCGCCGTCAGCTCACTCGCCGACGACATTGCCTCTGCCGTAGCCAAAAGCTTCGCCTCTGTTGAAAAAATATCATTCCCCGAAGCATACTACCGCCGCGACATTGGCCGCGACCTGATGAAATAAAACATTGCCTTGAAACCCATCGAGGACAAAATCACAAGATTTCTGCGCGGACGTCTCTACGCCACCCTGCTATTCCTGGCAGGCATCGCCATCATAGCTTCAGGCGTGGCTATGACAACTGCCACAATCCCCACAGCAGGCCTGGCCGGACACTTCCCTCCGGTCAGCCTGCCGTCACCCACGCTCGATGCAGCCGCCGCCATCGCCGCGATGCTCGCCACAATGCTGTTGATGTTACTGATCAACCGGTTCTTCAACATTCTGCGGACATCATCGAAACTGTTTATCGGGCTTTATGCCCTGATGGCTGCGGCAACTCCTGGAGCCATGGGTGAAGCTCTCAACGGCCCCATTCTCGCACTGGCCGCCATGGTAGCCCTGGTTATCATGTACACCACCTATCAACGGTCGCTGCCCACACGGCGTATATTTCTTGTATTCACGCTGATGAGTGCCGGCGCATGCATGCAGTGGAGCTATGCCGCATTCCTCCCCATGTTCCTCATGGGTTGCGGACAGATGCGATGTCTCACTTTCCGCTCCATCCTCGCCGCAGGTGTCGGAATGCTTACCCCACCATGGATCCTGTGGGGATTCTCCCTGATAGGCCCCGGCGATATGGTGATGCCCGACATCGCATGGCCAACTGCAACCGTGTTCCGTCAGTTCACCTCGGCCCAGTTGCTTGCCACCATAGCCACCGTAGCCATTGCAATCCTCGCAACGCTCTACAACACCATACGTATGTTTGGACTGAATGCCCAGACACGAGCGTTCAACGGCATATTCGCCACCCTGACGCTGTGGACAGCCCTGCTGACAATAATTGACTTCGGGCATGCAGCCACCTACATGCCTTTGCTGACGGCACTGACCGCCATGCAGGCTACCCTGTTTTTCCGCATCTGCATCGAACGACGAGGCTACATTGGTGTTATAGTCCTGACACTTATATTCATTTCCGTATTCTTCATGATATGAAATTATGACTCCTCGCATAATAATTGAAAGCAACATCCCATTTGCAAAAGGACTTCTTGACCATGCCGCCACGGTCAGCTATCTGCCGCCACAGGAGATAACCCCCGAAAGCATGCGCCACACCGATGCCCTGATCACCCGGACACGCACCCGATGCGACTCGGCGCTGCTCGATGGATCGCAATGCAGCATCATAGCCTCCGCCACAATAGGACTTGACCACGTAGACCTCGGCTACTGCCGCGCAAACGGCATCGAGGTAGCCAATGCACCCGGGTGCAACGCCCCGGCCGTGGCTCAATACGTGATGGCATCCATAATCGCCGCTTACGGGGCCGACAGCCTCGCCGGCCTGACAATAGGCATTGTAGGCGTAGGGCATGTGGGTCAGATCGTTGAGCGCTGGGCCCGTCAGCTGGGGATGTCGGTTCTGCTCTGCGACCCTCCGAGAGCTGAAAAAGAAGGATCGGACATATTCTGCCCACTCGACCGGATAGCCCGGGAGGCCGACATCATAACATTCCACACCCCTCTTACCAAGGAGGCACCACACCCGACATATCATCTCGCCGACGAATCTTTCTTCCGGACACTCGCACGCAAACCGATGGTGATCAACGCGGCCCGTGGACCGATCGTCGACACTCCGGCTCTGATCAACGCCATGGACAATGGACTGGTAAGTCACGCCGTGATCGATTGCTGGGAAGGCGAACCAAACATCAGCATGCCACTGCTGAAAAAAGCGTTCGTGGCCACTCCACACATAGCCGGCTACTCCCGTCAGGGCAAGATACGCGCAACTGAGATGGCGATAGCAGCCGTGGGCCGCAAATTCAACATCGAGCCACGACCCATGACCGAAACCGCACCCGACGGTGCCGCATCCCATGTCACCGCCCACGAGATAGCAGCATCCTACGATCCGCTGGCCGACACCGCCGCCCTGCGCCATGATCCCTCTCAGTTCGAGGCTCTGCGCAACAACTACAATCTGCGCGACGAAACGGGATGCGCAACCAATTAGAAAATCTCTCAATCTGAACATATATGAACCAGAACGTCACTCCATCAATATTCTCCGTCGGCATCGACGATCCCAACGTACAGCTGTTTGAACAGCAATACAAGCTAACCCGAGGTATGAGCTATAACTCATACGCCATCATTGACAGGCAGATAGCCGTCGTGGACTCCGTGGAAGCAGGTCATGCCGACCAATGGCTGCGTCAGATCAGCAAAGCTACAGACGGTCGCGCCGTCGACTACCTCATAGTGCAGCACATGGAGCCCGACCATTCGGCATGCATAATGGAAGCTGTCGACCGGTGGCCCGGACTGAAAATAGTGACAACGGCAAAATCGGCAGCAATGCTCGCCCAGTTCTTCCCCCAAGCCGATCTCTCCGACCGCATACAGACCGTGAAAGAGGGCGACACCCTGCAACTTGGCGACCACACACTCCGTTTCATCATGGCTCCTATGGTCCACTGGCCCGAAGTGATGGTGACATACGACGAAACCGACAAGGTACTGTTCTCAGCCGATGCTTTCGGCAAGTTCGGAGCAGTGCAGCATCCCGACGACTGGGTGTCTGAGGCCCGACGTTACTACATAAACATCGTAGGCAAATACGGCGCACAGGTGCAGGCTCTCCTGCGCAAGCTTCAGGAACCGGCCATTCGCACCATCGCTCCGCTGCATGGCCCGGTACTGCGCGAAAACCTCGCTTTCTATGTTGACCTCTATCACCGCTGGAGCCGCTACGAACCTGAATGCAAAGGTATCCTCGTGGCCTATTCTTCAATCTATGGCGGCACGGCAGAGGCCGCCAACAGACTCGCGGAGATGCTGCGCCGGCGCAACTGCGGAGAGATAGTGACGATGGATTTGTCGCTGACCGATCAGGCTGAAGCTGTGGCTCAGGCATTCCGCCTCAGCGCAATGGTAGTGGCTGCTCCGACCTACGACGCCGCGCTATATCCCCCCATGCACGATTTCCTGCATCATCTGCGCCTGAAAAACTACCGCAACCGCCGCGTTGGAATGATTGAAAACGGATCGTGGGCTCCTATAGCTGCGAAACTGATGCGTGAGATGCTCCAGCCCCTGCAGGGAATCGAGATCGTGGAACCGGTAGTGACCGTGCGCTCGCGTCTTAACGCCGCCAACATAGATCAGCTCGAAGCACTTGCCGACGCTATGGCCTCTGATCCGGACACCAACGTGTGACTTTTCATGGCTCCGTTTGTTATAACAGAACACCTTTCATAACTCTATAAATTCAATTTATTATGGAATTTCTTACTAACGAGAAATTGGTCATAGTCGGCGCAGCCGGCATGATCGGATCCAACATGGCCCAGACAGCCATGATGATGCACCTCACTCCCAACATCTGCCTCTACGACCCATACGCACCGGCTCTTGAAGGAGTGGCAGAGGAACTCTACCACTGCGCTTTCGAAGGCGTTAACCTCACCTACACTTCCGACATCAAGGAAGCCCTCACCGGAGCTAAATATATCGTATCCTCAGGCGGTGCCGCCCGTAAGGCCGGCATGACCCGCGAGGATCTGCTCAAGGGCAACGCACAGATCGCTGAGCAATTCGGCAAGGATGTACGCACCTACTGCCCCGACTGCAAACATATCGTGGTGATCTTCAACCCGGCCGACATCACCGGTCTGATCACACTGCTTTACTCAGGCCTCAAACCCTCACAGGTCACAACCCTCGCAGCCCTCGACTCCACACGTCTGCAGAACGAACTCGTAAAGCAGCTCCATCTGCCGGCTTCTGAGATCGTTAACTGCCGCACATACGGCGGTCACGGCGAACAGATGGCGGTCTATGCCTCCACCACAACTGTCGACGGCAAGCCTCTGACTGAAATCATCGGCACCGAAGCTCTCCCGGAAAAAGAATGGGAAGAACTGAAAGTACGCGTGATCCAGGGCGGAAAACACATCATCGACCTGCGCGGACGTTCTTCGTTCCAGAGCCCGGCCTATCTCTCAATAGAGATGATCGCCGCCGCAATGGGTGGTAAGCCTTTCACCTGGCCTGCCGGTTGCTACGTAAACGACGACCGCTTCCACCACATCATGATGGCTATGGAAACAACCATCACAGCCGATGGCGTAAGCTACCGCGAACCCAAGGGCACTCCTGCCGAGCAAGCCGAACTTGAGGAAAGCTACAAACACCTCTGCACCCTCCGCGACGAGGTGATCGAGATGGGCGTTCTTCCTCCCGTCGACAAATGGCACGACCTCAACCCCAACATCGACTGATCCACCTTCTTATAAGGATTCTGCAATATATCGCAAAGGCGCGGCTGATTCTTGCCGCGCCTTCGCTGCATTTTGACGCTATTTTATGGATTTTATTGACATTTATTGCTATTTTTGCAGCAGAAACCTAACACTACGACACGAATGGCACTGATAATTCCATCCAAATACCATCAGAAACTACTCCCCGAAACAACTGAAGTGGCTATCAAAATGATCAAACAGACATTTCAGGACACTCTCGCCGATGCCCTCAACCTGCGCCGCGTGACAGCACCACTGTTCGTGCTCTCCGGAACCGGACTCAACGACGATCTGAACGGCACTGAACGGGCCGTCAGTTTCCCGGTCAAGGATCTCGGCGACCAACGTGCGGAAGTAGTCCACTCGCTGGCAAAATGGAAACGTGTCAAACTCGGCTCCTACGATATAGCCCCGGGATATGGACTATATACCGACATGAACGCAATCCGTGCCGATGAGGAGCTGGACAACCTCCATTCTCTCTACGTGGACCAATGGGACTGGGAACAGACTATCCTGCCACAATGGCGCACACTCGATTATCTGCGCCTCACCGTAGAGAAAATCTACAGCGCACTGCGCCACACCGAACGGGCTGTCTATGCACATTTTCCGCATATCACGCCACGCCTGCCCGAGAAAATCACATTCCTGCACTCCCAGCAATTGCTCGACCGATATCCCGGACTATCCCCCCACCAACGCGAGAACGAAGCAGCACGAGAATTCGGAGCCATATTCCTGATCGGGATCGGGTCACCGCTCTCTGACGGACAGCCTCACGACCACCGGGCTCCTGACTACGACGACTGGACCACTCCCAATGCCGATGGGTTTACGGGACTCAACGGCGACCTCATCGTGTGGGACAACGTGCTCAACCGCTCCATCGAGCTATCCTCTATGGGTATACGCGTCGACCCTCCGGCACTAAGCCGCCAGCTACAGATGGCAGGATGTCCCGAACGGGCTGCCCTGCAATTCCACAGCATGCTACTTGATGGCCGGCTCCCTTGCTCAATAGGTGGAGGTATCGGACAGAGCCGTCTCTGCATGTTCCTGCTACAGAAAGCCCATATAGGAGAAGTGCAGGCATCAATATGGCCTGATGAGCAACGCACTCTATGCGCGGCTGCCGGCATCACCCTGCTCTGACTCCCGACGGCCAATCCCTCCACACATGCGTGACTATTCCAGACCTTGCAGCAAGATCTTGCGGATTGCAGAATGAAGAAGGGGATTTGAAGCGAGTACCGAATGATTTCTATTTCTGCGGATTGACTCAACAACAGCCCCGGCCTCTTCGGCAATGAGCTGTCCGGCTGCCACATCCCAACGATTGAGATTCAGCTCCCAATAAGCGTCGAAAAATCCGGCCGCCGTGTAGCATAGATCTATCGCCGCAGATCCCATCCTGCGGATTCCTCGCACGCATAAAGCCATCCGGCAGATTTCCGCGAGATTATTGTCGGGATTGTCATTGCGGTCGTATGGCATTCCCGTAGCCACAACAGCTTTCGATATTTCCGCTTTCCCGGAACAATGGATTGGCGCCCCATTGAGCCATGCGCCCTCGCCTCTGACGGCACAGAAACACTCGCCGAGATAAGGGGCATAGACAACTCCGAGAACCGCCTCCCTATTCCGCTCCAGCGCGATCGACACACAGAACGCCGGAAGCCCGGAGGCGAAATTTGTAGTGCCATCGAGAGGATCTATAACCCATCGCCACTCACGGTCGTCATGATCACAACCCGACTCCTCCGAGATAATCCCATGCTGAGGGAAATGGCTCCGGATATAACCGAGGATAAAAGCCTCCGACTCCTTGTCGGCTATCGTGACAACATCGCTGTCATTAAGTTTCGTCGACTGCTGAAGATTACGGCTGCGGAAATAGCGCATCTGAATCTCACCGGCACCCTGAGCCATCGTAAAAGCCGCATCAAGCAGCCCCTTCCATTCACTCCCAACCGTCGGGATATATTCTGTCAAATCCATATTCTCAATAATTTAGCCAATGATCAACCGGTAGCAAAGCTACCTCGCCCACAAATTTACTGATTATTGTTGAAACTCCCGTCGTATATCGTTGTCTGATCACAGCATCTACAGAGGATCTTTCCTATAGGTAATCTTCGCGTTGAGGTGTGAACACATCCACAACCTCGCCGCCTTCAATCACCTCGAATGAATGAGGTGTATTGCCAGGGATGGCGTATGTGTCGCCGGATCGCATTATCACGTCTATCTTTTCTTCTCCGTCAACGATCAGATGGTATTTGCCGGAGATCACATAGCCACATTGTTCGTGGGGATGAGAATGAAGAGTGGCAAAGTTACCCTCCACATAGTTCATTTTTGTGACCATTGACTTCTCCCCGACAGCAAGGGAGTCAAGATTCACACCCTTGAATGTTTTCTTGAGCGCATCTTCGCGCCGTACAAATATTTTAGTATTCACAACAATCTGCTATTATAGTGTCAGTTCCATCTGTATATCACCACGGGCATAAGCCGGATGATATTCAGGCAATTCCTTAAATCCCAATCTACGATAAAGAGCTATCGCCGGTTTAAGCCGGGTATTGCTCTCAAGAAACAGTTTCTCGCCACCCAGTTCCCGTGCCTTATTTATTACAGCATCACAAAGCCGGCGCCCAATACCTTTTCTTTTGATTGAATCGCTGACAGCAAGCTTTGCCAGCTCGAAGTCGTAGACCGATCCCTCCGGCATAGGACACAAGGCACATACACCCACAGGGAAACCATTGTATAAGGCCACGAATATATGTCCGCCTTTTTCAAGGATATGTTTTTCAGGATTTTCCAGAACTTCAATATCATGAGACTCCAGCTCCCAGTAAAGTTCTATCCATTTGCGGTTGAGTTCGTAGAACGCTTTTTTGTATTGAGGCAGGTACTCTACAATCTCCACCTCAGAATGCTCACGCCGCTCCTTTATCTCCTTGACCCGTTCAAGTATGGATTTACGTCCGAGAGCTTTCTCCCAATCAGCTATGGCAGCCCAAAGATCATTCTCGCACTCCGATGAAATCTGCTCCACAGCACGCTCCACATCGCGAAGCTGCGTGATCAGCTCCTGCGAGAGGCTTTTTCCATATTCTGTCAGCGTTATAAATGTGCATCTGCGATCCGCTTTGTCATCAACGCCCGATACAAGGCCAGCCTTCATCATTTCCTTTACTATTGTGCTCACCGACGGATGGGACTGCCCTATTTCCCTTGCAATGACAGTGACACTTTTGGGTTGCTCATCTATCAGCGAGTAAAAAACCGGAAACCATTTGGGTTTTATGTCAACGCCATAAAGTCCATATATGCTTGCAGCATCCCGTGTCAGCGTCTCAGTCAATACCCTCAACCTACTGCCGATTGCCATTTTACCTGTGCGTTCAAAGAAGTCCATATCAAAATAAGAATCTAATTACGTAATTAATTACGCAAATTTACAAGTAATTTGGAAACTACACAAGTACCGGAAAGAAATCAATCGTTAACAATTCAGCCCGGCGAAATAATTTTTCTTTCGCCGGGCTGAATTGTTTTATCGTATGATCATTTCTGATTTTGGTTTTGAATGCTCCATGAATTTTACTGGCCGTTGCCAGAACCAATCCGGATCAGTAGTGATATAATGTGCGTTCTTATAATTACTTCCCTGTGGCACAAGAGCCCCGATATAGCCTTGCATGTGGTTTGATTTTCCTTCCGGCTCTGATTGGTTCAGCAGATTAGCGGAGATGATATACAGATTCTTCGCCATGTAATTATCTAAATAGTCTTCTTTCGTCTCAGCACTCTGATTGTTCCAGTTTGCATCTGAATTAAGGCTCAACGGAAGATCATGTTGCAGACGGTATCTGACTTCTCCGGGATGAAGCAGGAGACCGTTTTCATCAGTAACATAAGCTGCGAAAGTAGGGTCTACCCAAATCCATTTATCAAGGGATTCACTCCAGGCAATACAGATAACGTGACAGTCACCATCGCTATCCCATCGCTTCGATTCGCAGGTTAAGTAACGGGAGGGGATTCCCTCGGCAAGAAGTGCTTCCGTAAGGGATATAGCCAATGCACGGCAATTGTAGCCGCAACTGTCACGGAGGGCAGAATAATATATGTTTTTTAAATTGCGTGGCCCATCAGGAAATCCGTTACTTCCGTCATGCCGGATGTTATTATGTACCCAATAGAGCAGATTCTTTATCCTGCTGACATCATCTCCGCATCCGGCTATGCTGTCAAGATTGAAATGGAGGCGCGTTTCAGTAAGCAATGAGTCTGTTGGCAATACGTAGGTGAACTGAGGCTTTTTAATAGTGTCAACGGCATATGCAGGTGATTCTTTCAGGACTTCAAGCATTGTCTTGACGTCATCTCCATGGTTCCAGGCAAAGGCCATTGCCGACCTCAGTGAGTCGGAGATCGCTACACATCCGAGCGAATCAAGAACAGGAAGCAGAATCTTCGCATCATCATAGGCACTTCTTCTCATCCATTTATTGTCACCGCGTGCAGTCAAAACCTGCGATTGCCATCCGGCCAAATCTTTCAACTGCTCCATAAGAAGAGGATCGTTCTTTATCCGACTGAGATCGGATGGAGGAGTCAGACTATCGTTATAGGCCTTTATTATAGCACCATTTATCGTATAGTTTCTGAACTTTGGCGTCTTTTCATCCGGAAACGAGCCGAGATAAAAATCGGCGACCAAGCCATTGAACAGTACACTGTCAAGCTGAGGGCAGTCGTATTTGAAACTCGGGCCTCCTGAGCTTGAAACAGGACCATTGAATACAACCTTACGCAATTTCGGGCAATGTCCGACAAACCAACAATCGAAATGACCGACAAGACCGTTAACAACTATTTCTTCAAGATTCTGCATTCCACCGAAAGTTCCACCCGGAATATAGTCAACACTATTGAGGGTTACTTTACGCAAGTTGGGGAAATCATAATCACCAAGCTTTACAAATGTCCCCATATCAGGAAACGTTATTTCCTCCGCATACTTATCAAAATAAAGCGTATCCGGAAAAACAGCATAACCGTCCCTGATCGGATTGTCGAAATAGCCGGGATTTTTTATGGCTATTGTCTCAGCTGACGCCGATATCCCGACGAAGATGGAGATAATGAGCAAAAGTTTGTTCTTCATTGTTGTATTTGTTTCCTTGTTGGTCAATAGATTCTTTATTGCAATCCCGGTCTCGGCTGTGGAACAAATTCAATCCACTCCAGAATATCATCATCTGCGGCAGCAGGTTCATAGATATATTCTTCCCCACAACCATTCAGAACGATACGTCTTGGGGCACATGACACCAAAGACCAGTAAATGCCCTCATTGGAGAAAACACATGTGTTAGGGTTGAACTTAGAAGCATCAATATCAGGCAAATTTCTCAAGAGCTTGTAGTTGTCAGGAGCGGAATAATGGGTGTATTCACCAGTATTCATGTTCTTCATCATACGGATATTCTGAAGAAAAACCGATCCTTTATTGGTGTGGCGGAGTGAAGCCGCACGAATATACGACATCCCCGGGCTGATCATATACATGAAGGAATTATTATTAGTGTCAATCATCACATGGCAAAAATCCCCGTCAAGCATAATCACTCTTGTCCCTAACTGCCACTGTTGAAGACAATCGGCGACATTGAAAGAGGATGCCTCGAACAGTCTGTATGGCTCAACGACATTGATATTCTCGATCAGATACATCGGCTCCCCATTTACCCTGATGGAATTTCCGTCAACGTCCACATTCAAAGGTTCGACCTCACAGATAAGGATTGTATCCGGTGTGAACACCGTGGTGCGGTTGACATTCCGGCTTGGGATTATCAATGTGGCAGATTTCTGGTCAAGGCTGTCATTACGTGTGAAATATATCAGAACCGAGTCGGTCTGCACAAACTCCGAAGATGCGTTAGCCCACACTCCCTTTGCGCCGGGGTTAAGATTAGGCGCGGCCAATGAAGCCATCACAGCCGACAGCCCCAACAATAGCATTGCAATAGACTTTTTCATGTGATAATCTTATTTTTTCAAAATAATCCGAGGTTCCACAATCCGGTTCATGCAGCCCCAAAAACAAAATAATGACTGAAAATCCTATGATTAACAGTCACTATCAGTACCCAGACCCGGGATCGAACCGGGATGGATTGCTCCACTGGTGTTTGAGACCAGCGCGTCTACCGATTCCGCCATCTGGGCTTTTGGTAGGCGCAAAGGTAAGGATTCTTTTCTGTTTCCGCAACAGTTCATCAGCTTTTTTAGCCATCTAAGTGCGTTTTTTGGCCAAATAATTGGATATAACACGGATTTTTCATTAAGTTTGTAGTTGTAACGCCGGAACTTTTCCACAGGCGTTTGTTATACTATCCGAATTTATCCTCATAGACCGCATCATACCATGCCAAAAGCCAAAAACACCTCCTCAGCCAAAACTTCGACCGCCAGGAAAACGGCCGCAAAAGCGAAAACAACGACACGGCGACGCGCCCCAAGACTCAACATACTCCGCAACGACCCATGGCTGGAGCCATACGCCGAAGCCATTATCGGACGCCACGAGGATGCTGTGCGCAAGGAGCGCGAACTCACCGGACGACGCTCTCTCGACGATTTCGCCAACGCCCACAACTATTTCGGACTTCACCGATGCGCCGACGGATCATGGGTGTTCCGCGAATGGGCGCCCAATGCCTCTGCCATCACCTTGATCGGCGATTTCTCAGGCTGGCAAAGGCAGGCGCGTTATCAGATGAGCCGTATTTCCGACGACGGCACCTGGGAAATCACCCTCCCCGGCGACGCACTACACCACGGCGACCACTACAAACTGCTCGTGGAATGGCCCGGCGGCGAAGGCGAGCGCATTCCGGCCTATGCGACACGCGTGGTCCAGGACGAGCGCACAGCCATGTTCTCAGCACAGGTGTGGGATCCGCAACCCTATGAATGGAAAGTTGACGACTTCCACCCCGACACACGGCCACTGCTGATCTATGAGTGCCATATAGGCATGGCACAGGAACGCGAAGGCGTCGGAACGTACGTTGAATTCCGCGACAAGATACTGCCGCGCATCGCCGCCGACGGCTACAACGCCATACAGATCATGGCCATACAGGAACATCCCTACTACGGATCTTTCGGCTACCACGTGTCGAGTTTCTTCGCTGCCTCAAGCCGCTTCGGAACTCCGGAGGAACTCAAATCGCTGATCGACCGCGCCCACGAGCTCGGGATCGCTGTCATAATGGATATTGTCCACAGCCATGCCGTCAAAAACGAAGTGGAAGGGCTCGGCCGGTTCGACGGAAGCTATAACCAATACTTCCACGGCGACGGCCGCCGCGAACATCCGGCCTGGGACTCCCTGTGCTTCGACTACGGCAAAAATCAAGTGATCCACTTCCTGCTCTCCAACTGCAAATACTGGCTCGAGGAATACCGGTTCGACGGATTCCGCTTCGATGGCGTCACCTCCATGCTCTACTACAACCACGGACTCGGACAGGACTTCGGCGGCTATGGCGATTATTATAACGGCAATCAGGATGTTGATGCAATCACATATCTCACGCTCGCCAACCTGCTGATCCACCGCATAAATCCGCAAGCCATAACGATTGCCGAGGAGATGAGCGGCATGCCCGGACTCGCCATTCCATTCAAAGACGGAGGCATTGGCTTCGACTACCGCATGGCAATGGGAATCCCCGACTACTGGATCAAGACATTGAAAGAAAAGAAAGACGAGGACTGGCACCCGACATCCATATTCTGGGAACTGACCAACCGTCGCGCCGATGAAAAGACCATATCCTACGTCGAAAGCCACGACCAGGCTCTTGTCGGCGACAAAACCGTCATATTCCGGCTTATCGATGAAAAGATGTACTGGCACATGATGGTCGATGACAATGACATGACCGTGGCCCGCGGAATAGCACTCCACAAGATGATACGCCTCGTGACGGCCGCCACCATCAACGGCGGATACCTCAACTTCATGGGCAATGAATTCGGCCACCCGGAATGGATCGACTTCCCACGCGAAGGCAACGGCTGGAGCTACAAATATGCCCGTCGTCAGTGGGATCTTGTCGACCGCAAGGATCTGAAATATCAGTTCCTCAACAACTTCGACAACGCCATGATCTCGCTCATCTCAGATGTCTACAACTTCCAGGCGCTACCGGTAGTCAAGCTATGGGAGAAAGACTCCGACCAGGTGCTTGCTTTCCGTCGCGGTGACCTGATTTTCGTGTTCAATTTCAACCCCTCGGAATCTTTTGCCGACTATGGCATCCTGACACCTCCCGGCGAATACGAAGTTGTCCTCTCGAGCGACGATCCGGAATTTGGAGGCTACGGCAACATCGACCTCGGCGTGCACCATTTCACCCAGCCCGATCCATTGTACACCCCCCATGGCGTGGCATGGCTCAAACTATATCTGCCGGCACGTTCGGCTCAGGTACTCCGTCTGCGACGTGGAAGAAAGAGATAGACGCGAAGCTGAAAACGCCCCGAAATTAGCTCCCGAAACATCGCCGGACTGCATTTCTGATGTCATTTCGGCATGTTTTTTCCACAGATTGATGAATATTCGATTTTTTGCATTATCTTTGCAAATTAGAACAACCATAAGCCCAAAAACACCGTGAAGATACATCGCGAAGGAACAAACATTCTGGTGATACTGCTGGCAATGCTGGCAGTCATCAATGTGCCTGCATGGATGTTCATCCGGCCTATGGCTATTCCGATTGCTTTCACAGCAATCTCCACCATCCTGTTCCTCTTGGTGCTCAACTTCTTCCGCTCACCAAGACGCCATTTCCCCGGCAACCGCGACAGAGTGGTCGTATCGTCGGTCGACGGAACGGTAGTTGCACTTGAACGCACATTTGAAAGCGAATATCTGCAACGCGAGGTTATCCAGCTCTCTGTGTTCATGACCGTGTTCAACGTCCACGCCAACTGGTATCCCGTCGACGGAACGGTAGAGCTTGTGCGCCATCATGCAGGACGTTTTCTCTCGGCCTACCTCCCGAAATCGAGCACTGAGAACGAACGCTCCACCGTGGTGATCCGCACCGATTGCGGACGCGAGATCCTCGTGCGACAGATCGCAGGAGCGGTCGCTCGGCGAATAGTCACCTATGCCGAGCCGGGCGAACGTGCCTCCATCGAGGACCACATGGGCTTCATCAAATTCGGTTCGCGAGTCGACATCTATCTGCCGCTCGACACAGAAATCTACGTCAAGATAGGCGACAAGACCGTTGGTGGCGTGACTGAGATCGCCCGTCTCGCACCCCTCAAAACTCCCTGAGCCACACCTGGCTCCATCAATCCCAGATTGCAAAAATGTTTAGAACGATCAAAAACAGCATACCCAACACCATCACATGCCTCAACCTGATCTCCGGCGCAATAGCATGCGTGATGGCATTCCACTACAATGAGACAATCGCCGGCCTTTCCGGCTATGAATGGGCATTCATCTGCATCGGCGCGGCAGCCATCTTTGATTTCTGCGACGGAGCCTCAGCCCGTCTGCTTCACGCTTACTCCGACCTCGGCAAGGAACTTGACTCGCTGGCCGACCTCGTAAGTTTCGGACTCGCGCCGGCCTTGCTGATGTTCAACACAATCGCTATCGCCAACAACGATCCGCTCTCCCCATGGGCTTTCATGTCGCTCTTTATTCCGGCAATGGGAGCTTTGCGACTTGCCAAATTCAACATTGACACCCGTCAGACGACATCATTCATAGGACTGCCGATTCCGGCCAACGCCATATTCTGGATCGGACTCACAAGCTGGCTCAACGTTGCCAACTTCTACCCCGGCAACTGGCTCATGGCCATAGCGATAATCGCCGTATCCCTGATGATGGTTTGCAATCTCGGCATGTTCTCCCTGAAATTCAAAAACTTCAGCATCAAGGAAAATGCCCTGCGGTTCATTATCATCATCGCAGCCATCGTCCTGACAATATGCCTCCCCGGACTTTCAGGACTGATGTGGACAATCCTCCTTTACGTGCTTCTGTCCGCCTTCGCTCCGCGGAAATAAGCTCCGGACACACCGGAATTTTTTCTTATCCTCAATCTTAATTCACACGCCACAACTATGGGAACTTTCCTCTTAGCTCTATTCATAATCTTCATTGTCATACCCCTGTGCCGCGTCGCGTGGACCGTCTACAAGCTCCGCCGCGACACACGGAAAGCCTTCAACCGGTTCCAGAGCGGCATGAACAATCAGGCTCGTGAACGCCAACGCGAAAACCGCCCTGCCGGATGGCAGACGCCACACAAAGAAAAGAAAATTGACAGATCGCAGGGAGAATACATTGAATACGAAGAACTCAGCGTAACCGAATCCACCACCACAACCACCACCGCCGACGGCGAAACAACGGCCACAATCGAAGAAACCGAGACCGACCGCCGCATCGTCGACGTTGAATGGGAAGACATTCGCTGACCCTCCTAAACTCTCCAACTCTCTAACCCTCCATCATGTCATACATCCCTGAACTATACGACTTTTTCACACAACTGAGCCAGAACAACGACCGTCAATGGTTTGCCGCCAACCGTGACCGCTACCAACGGCTTCGCGAACTTTGGCTTGCCGACATTGACCGGCTAATATCAGCCATGGCCGAATGGGATCCGCAACTCGCATCCCTGACCGCACGATCCTGCGCCTACCGATTCAACCGCGACACCCGTTTCTCGCTCGACAAATCGCCCTACAAGACCTTCTTCTCCGCCGCCATCAGCCCGTGGGGAAAGAAATCCATGCATGCAGGCTACTACATTGAGATCGGAATACCAACATCCTACGATCAGGGACTCTACGGCGGAATGTGGTGTCTCGACTCCCCGGCATTGAAGAAATTGCGCCACGCCATTGTCGACAACATTGAGGAATGGGAAGAGATAATATCCGCGCCCGACATGCAGCGCGACTTTCCCGGATGGTGTTCCAACACCCTGAAAACCATCCCCAAAGGATGGGATCGCAACCATCCACAGGCTGAATACCTGCGCATGACAAACTACGGCAAATTCCACCCCTGCACGCGCGATTTCTACCTCAATCCCGACTGGCCGCAGCGTGCCGCCGACCTCTTCCATGCCCTCCGCCCGTTCATCGACTTCCTCAACTATTCGCTCGACGAATAGCCGGTTTCAACACGCATTCCATCACCCCGACCCATTGCCATAAAAATAATCTTTCGCATTACGCGATTTTTCACTAAATTTGTAACTTCAAAAGGAATACAAATTAAAAATCGAAATATGGCAACCAACCTACTCGAACTTAGCGAACAAGAAATAGTGCGCCGCGGATCCCTCGACGAGATGCGCCGCCGCGGAATCGACCCCTATCCCGCTGCTGAATACCCTGTAACCGCCCACACCGCAGAGATCAAAGAATCTTTTGCCGACGACGCGCCACGGCGTGAAGTAGCTATCGCAGGACGTATCATGAGCCGTCGCATCATGGGTAAAGCATCATTCCTCGAAATCCAGGATGCCGACGGACGAATCCAAGTCTACATCAGCCGCGACGACCTCTGCCCGGGCGAGGACAAGGATCAGTACAACGTAGTGTTCAAAAAGCTTCTCGATATCGGCGACTTCGTTGGCATCAAAGGCTACGTGTTCCGCACACAGATGGGCGAGATCTCAGTTCACGCTCAGGAACTCACTGTGCTTGGTAAATCGCTCCGTCCGTTGCCAATCGTAAAGGTCAAGGATGGTGTGACCTACGACGCGTTCGACGACCCCGAACTCCGCTACCGCCGCCGCTATGTTGACCTCGTTGTCAACGACGGCGTTAAAGAAATATTCATCAAGCGCACCAAGGTCTACAATTCGATGCGCCAGTTCTTCAACTCCCATGGCTACATGGAAGTGGAGACACCCATCCTCCAGTCAATCCCCGGCGGAGCATCAGCCCGTCCGTTCATCACCCACCACAATGCCCTCGACATCCCTCTCTACCTCCGCATCGCCGATGAGCTCTACCTCAAGCGTCTGATCGTAGGCGGATTCGACGGCGTATATGAATTCTCCAAGAACTTCCGCAACGAAGGCATGGACCGCACCCACAATCCCGAGTTCACATGCATGGAGATCTATGTGGCCTACAAGGACTACAACTGGATGATGGACTTCACCGAGCGCATGCTTGAGAAGATCTGCCTCGATGTAAACGGCACAACCGAAGTGAAAGTAGGCGACAACATCATATCATTCAAGGCTCCGTTCAAGCGCGTGACCATGATCGACTCCATCAAGGAATTCACCGGCATCGATATCACCGGCATGGACGAAGATCAGCTGCGCGACGTCTGCCGTCAGCTCGAAATCGATGTCGACCCCTCGCTTGGAAAAGGCAAACTCATCGACGAGATCTTCGGCGAAAAATGCGAAGGCCGCTACATTCAGCCTACATTCATCATCGACTACCCCATCGAAATGTCGCCTCTGACAAAACGCCACCGCGACAATCCCGAGCTCACAGAACGCTTCGAGTTGATGGTCAATGGAAAAGAGCTTGCCAACGCATACTCAGAGCTTAACGACCCGATCGACCAGTACGAGCGTTTCGTTGAGCAGATGCGACTTGGCGAGAAAGGCGACGACGAAGCAATGATCATCGACAAGGACTTCATCCGCGCCCTTGAATACGGCATGCCCCCCACATCGGGAATGGGCATTGGCATGGACCGTCTCGTGATGCTCATGACCGGACAGACAACCATCCAGGAAGTGCTGTTCTTCCCCCAGATGCGCCCTGAAAAAGTGCAGAAGCGCGACGGGGCCGAAGTGTTTGCCACTGTCGGCGTGCCCGAAGAATGGGTAGCTCCGCTCCACAAACTCGGAGTACTGACCATCCGTCAGCTTGCAACGACAGCTTCTGCCGGGAAACTACAGCAGGATCTATGCGGACTCAACAAGAAATTCAAACTTGAGCTAACCAACCCGGCCGTTGACGCCGTCAAGGCATGGATCGAGGCTGCTGCCGCAGCAACAGCATCGGAAGAATGATCCATGAGATGAACCATTCTTTGTCAGAAAACGTTTAATCCCTACGATCAAGTCCTATGAATTGTCCCGGAAAAGTAGCGGTTATGGGTGGCGGAAGCTGGGCTACAGCTCTCGCAAAACTCCTGTTGAACAACTGCGAATCCATCCTGTGGTACATGCGACGCGACGACCGCATAGAAGACTTCAAACGTCATCGCCACAACCCGGCCTACCTCTCTGACGTTGAGTTCGACATCGAAAGAATCGAATTCTCAAGCGACATCAACGAGGTGTGCAGCAATGCCGACACACTGCTTCTCGTCATGCCCTCTCCCTATTTCAAAGGCCATATCGAGAAACTGACAGCCGACATAAGCCAGAAATATGTCGTTTCAGCCGTCAAGGGAATCGTCCCCGACGACAACCTGATAATATCCGACTACATGCAGCAGCGCTTCGGTGTCGATCCCGAACGGATGATGGTGGTCTCCGGACCTTGCCATGCCGAAGAAGTGGCTCTCGGCAGAAAAAGCTATCTGACTGTGGCCGGCAACAACATATTCCACGCCGAGCAATTTGCAAAAGTGCTCGCCGGCAAAGCCCTCAAGACCATCACATCCAGCGATGTGACCGGAATTGAATACGCCGCAGTGCTCAAGAACGTCTATTCCATCTGCGCCGGAATTGTCCACGGCCTGAAATCAGGCGACAATTTCCAGGCTATGCTCGTCAGCAACGCCATCCGAGAGATGGAACGCTTCATCGACACCGTGAACCCACGGCCACGACAGATCTGCGACTCCGTCTATCTCGGCGACCTGCTCGTGACATCCTACTCACGCTTCAGCCGAAACCACAACTTCGGCTCCATGATCGGCCGCGGCTATTCCGTCACCGCCGCACGCATGGAAATGGAGCAGACGGCCGAAGGCTACTACGGCACCAAGTGCATCTACGAGATAAACCACAAGTTAGGTGTCACCATGCCTATACTCAGCGGCGTCTACGACATCCTCTACCGTAACATAAAGCCGTCAAAAGCCATACAGGCGATGTCGGAGACTTTCATCTGATTAAAAACAATCCTCATACCATCATCTCTCATGAACACAATTAAATTAGACATCTCACAGGCCATTCAGGCCATCCCCGGAAAATCCGTCGACAACCTCCTTCCCGAGGCTGCATCCGCTCTTGCGAAAGTTGACAACGCCACCGGAGCCGGTAACGACTTCCTCGGATGGGTCGACCTCCCCACACGTCTTTCCGAAGATCTCATCAACGATATAAACGCAACCGCCAGTCAGCTCCGCGAAGAATGCGAAGTTGTTGTCTCAATAGGCATCGGCGGATCCTACCTCGGAGCGAAAGCCGTTATAGAAGCCCTCAGCGACAGCTTTGCCGCATATCGCACCGACGGACGCGACCCGAAAGTAGTATTTGCCGGACAGAACATCGGCGAGGACTACATGTTTGAGCTCATGCGCTGGCTCGACGACAAAAAATTCGGCATAATCGTCATCTCCAAATCCGGAACCACAACAGAACCGGCCATCGCATTCCGTCTGCTCAAAGAAATGCTTGAACGCAAAGTCGGCAAAGAAGCTGCCGCCCGGCGCATCGTGGCCATCACCGACGCAAAACGCGGTGCTCTCCGTCAGCTCGCAACCGAAGAAGGCTACAAGACTTTCGTGATCGACGACAACGTTGGCGGACGATTCTCCGTGCTGACACCCGTCGGACTACTCCCCATCGCCGTTGCAGGCTACGACATCCGCGCCCTCATCGACGGCGCTCGCCAGATGCAACAGGCAACGACAGCCGCATCCTACGACCAGAACCCGGCTCTGCTCTACGCCGCCACTCGCAATGCCCTCTATCGCGATGGCAAAAAGATAGAGATCCTTGTCAACTATAACCCCAAGCTCCACTACTTCGGAGAATGGTGGAAACAGCTCTACGGCGAAAGCGAGGGTAAAGACAAAAAAGGCATCTTCCCGGCTGCCGTCGACAACTCTACCGACCTCCACTCCATGGGACAATGGATCCAGGATGGCGAACGCACGATATTTGAGACCGTTGTTTCCGTTGAAGCGCCGGAGCACGAGACGCTGATCCCGACCGACAACGACAATCTCGACGGCCTCAATTACATTGCCGGAAAACGCATCGATCAGGTCAACAAAATGGCCGAACTCGGCACTCGCATTGCCCACGTAGACGGCGGAGTACCCAACCTCCGCATCACCATTCCGGCGCTCCGCGAGCAATACCTCGGCCAGCTCATCTACTTCTTTGAGAAAGCATGTGGCATCTCCGGCTACATCCTTGATGTCAACCCATTCAACCAGCCCGGTGTCGAAGACTACAAACGCAACATGTTTGCGCTCCTTGAAAAGCCCGGCTACGAAGAAGCCACAGCAGCCATCAAGACCCGCCTCTGATCCCCGACCAACACCAATTCCATATACAACAAAGCTCGGCTCCACAGCCGAGCTTTTCTCATGCCTATCCCCCTACACTCTACACTCTACACTCTATATACTCTATACCACTCTCCCAAGCATCTCCCCGGCCGTCAGGCCGCTGATAGGGTGACGCCACTCCGGCAGCAGCTCCATCATTGGCCGGAGCACGAAATCGCGCTGAGCCATGCGCGGATGCGGCAATGTCAGTTCCGCGGTATCCACAACCGCCTCCCCCAGTGCGATCAGGTCGATATCAACACGCCGGTCGGCATACGAGCCGTCGGCCTTCCGGTGCGACGAATCATCCACCGACCGCTGCGCTGCCTGAAGACGATACAGCAGCTCCAACGGCGCGAGATCTCCCACCTCAACATTGACACCTATATTAAGAAACATATTCGGACTGTCGAAACCCCACGGCTCCGACTCCACCACCGCCGAGACCTCAGCCTCGACTCCGAGCTCGCGCTCAACGGCAGCGACCGCCTCCCCGAGCAGGGCAAGGCGGTCGCCGATATTTGAGCCTATATTGATATGGGCTATTGCCATCAGAGCGTCTTCTTGACTTCCACTTCCTCGAAAGCCTCGATGATATCGCCCTCGCGGACATCGTTGTAGCCGTTGATGTTCAGACCGCAATCGTAGCCCGAAACAACCTCTTTCACATCGTCCTTGAAGCGCTTCAGCGAGCCGAGATCGCCCGTGTAGCGCACTATACCTTCGCGGATAAGACGGATCTTCGCCGAACGCTTGATGCGGCCTTCTCGAACAAGACAGCCGGCAACTGTGCCCACTTTCGATATCTTGTAGGTCTGGAGCACCTCTGCCGTACCGATAACCTCTTCCTTGAGTTCCGGTGCAAGCATGCCTTCCATAGCATCCTTAACCTCCTCGATAGCCTGATAGATCACAGAGTAAAGACGGATCTGGACTCCTTCACGCTCTGCCTCGCGGCGCGCCGCAATCGACGGACGAACCTGGAAACCGATAATGATGGCATCCGAAGCGGCGGCAAGAGTGACATCGCTCTCCGAGATCTCGCCCACAGCCTTGTGGAGCACGTTGATCTGGATCTCCTCTGTCGACAGCTTGATAAGCGAATCCGAAAGAGCCTCGATCGAACCGTCCACGTCGCCTTTGACGATTATGTTCAGCTCCTGGAAGTTACCGATCGCACGGCGGCGGCCGATATCCTCAAGGGTAAGAATCTTCTTGGTGCGCAAACCCAGCTCGCGCTGAAGCTGTTCGCGTTTATTGGCAATCTCCTTGGCTTCCTGTTCCGATTCCATCACGTTGAACGTATCGCCGGCCGTAGGAGCACCGTTAAGGCCAAGGATCAGTGCCGGAGTGGCCGGACCTGCCTCCTTGATGCGCTGGTTACGTTCGTTGAACATAGCCTTAACCTTGCCATAATGTGTTCCGGCCAGGATAAAGTCGCCAACACGCAACGTTCCGTTCTGGACAAGCACCGTAGCCACATAACCGCGGCCCTTGTCGAGCGACGATTCTATGATCGAACCCGTAGCCATGCGGTGGGGATTGGCCTTCAGTTCAAGCATTTCAGCTTCAAGAAGCACCTTTTCCATCAGTTCCTCGACTCCCAGACCCTTCTTGGCTGAGATATCCTGCGACTGATACTTGCCGCCCCATTCCTCCACGAGGTAGTTCATGCCGGCAAGTTCCTCCTTGATCTTGTCGGGGTTGGCGGCAGGTTTATCGATCTTGTTGATGGCAAACACGATAGGCACACCGGCAGCCGAAGCATGGTTGATAGCCTCGACGGTCTGCGGCATCACGTTATCGTCGGCAGCCACAATGATGATACATAAGTCGGTCACCTTCGCGCCACGGGCACGCATGGCCGTAAACGCCTCGTGACCCGGAGTGTCAAGGAACGTGATATGGCGGCCATCCTTCAGCTTCACGTTATATGCGCCGATATGCTGTGTGATACCGCCGGCCTCGCCTGCAATCACGTTGGCATTTCGGATATAGTCAAGCAGAGAAGTCTTACCATGATCCACATGACCCATCACGGTCACGATAGGCGGACGTTCCATCAGCTGATCCTCCGTATCTTCCTCCTGCTGGATTGCCTCTACAACCTCAGCCGAAACATATTCCGTCTTGAATCCGAATTCCTCGGCAACGATATTGATAGTCTCGGCATCCAGACGCTGGTTGATCGAAACCATCACACCGATGCTCATGCACGTCCCGATAACCTGATTGATCGGAACATTCATCATCGATGCCAGGTCATTGGCCGTCACGAATTCCGTCAGCTTAAGCACCTTGCTTTCCGCTGCCTCCATTTCGTGTGCCTCACGCTCGCGTTCGCGGCCGGCCTCGCGTTTCTCCTTGCGCCACTTCGCGCCTTTCTTCAGGCCCTTGTCCTTGGAAGTCAGACGTGCAAGCGTTTCCTTAACCTGCTTCTGAACATCCTCCTCGCTGACCTCGGTGTGCACCTGCTGACGGCGTCCGCGGTCTTTGCCCTGATTGTTCTGGCCGCCACGCTGCTGACGGTCGCCACCGCCGCCCTGACGGTTGTTATTGTTCTGACCGCCGCCCTGCTGATTGCCGTTCTGGTCAATATCAACACGGCCGGTGCTGCGTATGCGTTTGCGCTTCTTGCGGTCGGCATCGCCGCCGGCGTTTGCGCCGTTGCCCTGCTGGCCACCATTGTTCTGGCGATCCTTGGCAATACGCTCGTTGCGCTTCTCTTCTTTGGTTTTCTTCTTCGGACGTGTCGACTGGTTGATCGTCGAAAGGTCGATCTTGCCGACAACGTTGATATTCAGTCCTCCCTGCTTCACGCTGGTAGGGATTGTGGTCGGGATGAAATTGCTGTCAACCTCCGGCTTTGACTCTGCTTTCGCCTCAGTCTTTTCCTCAGCCTTGGGTGCCTCGGCTTTAGGAGCTTCAGCCTTAGGTGCAGCCTGAGCCACTTCCGCTTTAGGTTCCGGTGCCTTCACAGGCTCCGCCTTGGGAGCCTCTTTCACCGGCTCGGCGACAGGTGCTTTCGGAGCCTCCGGCTTAGCAGCTTCAGGTGTAGCCTTTGGGGCTGCCGGCTCTTCTTTCGGAGCTGCCACAGCAGCCTCAGCCACCGGTTCCGCCTTGGGTTCGGGTTTAACTTCTGCTTTCGGTTCTGCGCCCACGGGCTCCACTCGTCCCGGCTTGTCCAGATCGATCTTGCCGATCACTTTCGGTCCTACGTTCTGACGGGGTTCCGTCTGAGGCTCAGCCACAGCTGCCGGAGTTTCCACCGGAGTCTCCACCGGCGTTTCGGCTTTCTCGGCCGGCTTGCGAACGGAGGCCACCTGACCCGACATCGTCTTCAGATCCCGGTCGGGGGCGTATTCCTTCACCAGCAGGTCGTAGGCTTGCTCGTCGATCTTGGAATTGGGATTATTGTCGATCGAGATGCCTTTTTTCTGCAAAAATTCCACAACGGTCGTCATCGACACATTGAAGTCTTTCGCAGCTTTACTAATTTTCGTTTTCGCCATATATTAGGTTGATATTTTTTCTATTGATGAACTGATTTAAACTTATTGCAAATTAACATTTCGAGGCTGATTTCGAGATGATTCCAATCTTTTTGAGGAAGCGATGGGCTCCATCGTGACTGAGAAAAGAGATGGAATCAGCCGGAAACGGTCCGGAAGGTTAGCAATAAGGAATCAGGTCGGTTCTGTATTAACATTTTGAAATAAGCTTGAATCAGTTCGATAATTATTGGTTTTCCGGTCGGGCTAACCTACTTGAGTGCCCCTCTTTGGCTTCCGGAAGATATGGACAAGCCGCTGCCGATCAATCCTCCTCGAACTCGGCCTTCAGAACGGCGATCACATTGTCAACCGTATCTTCCTCAAGGTCGGCCTTGTCGATAAGTGTCTGGCGCGGAGTGTTGAGAACATTCTTGGCCGTGATGCAGCCCATCTCCTTCAGCGCGTCGATAACCCAGGCATCAATCTCATCCTTGAATTCATCCAGATAGATATCCTCCTCTGTTGCCTCCTCTGTGTCGCGGTAAACGTCAATCACATAGCCGGTCAGCATCGAGGCAAGCTTGATGTTCAGGCCGCCCTTGCCGATCGCCAGCGAAACCTCTTCAGGACGAAGGAACACCTCAGCCTTCTTCTCTTCCTCATCCAGACGGATCGATGAGATCTTGGCCGGTGAAAGAGCGCGCTGGATAAACAGCGACGGATTCGATGTATAATTGATCACGTCGATATTCTCATTGCGAAGCTCGCGGACAATACCATGGATACGTGAACCCTTCACGCCGACGCATGCTCCTACCGGATCAATACGGTCGTCATAGCTCTCGACGGCGATCTTCGCACGCTCTCCCGGGATACGGGCCACGGCGCGGATATTGATCAGGCCGTCATGGATCTCAGGAACCTCGAGTTCAAACAGACGGCGGAGGAAATTCTCATTCGTACGGCTCACGGTGATCTTCGGATTGTTGTTCTTATTGTCAACATTGGCCACAACCGCACGGATGGTCTCTCCCTTACGGAAAAAGTCGCCGGGGATCGACTCGCTCTTCGGCAGAAGAAGCTCATTCTTGTCATCATCAAGCAGAAGAGTCTCACGCGACCATGTCTGATAGACCTCGCCTGTCACCAGTTCTCCCTCAAGTTCCTTGAACTTATTGTAGATAGCCTCTTTTTGCAAATCAAGGATCTTCGACTGCAGCGTCTGGCGAAGGTTCAGGATCGCACGGCGTCCGAAGTCTGCGAAGAAAATCTCCTTGGTGTGTTCCTCCCCGATCTCTACGTCGGGATCCTGATCGGCACGGGCATCGCTGAGGCTGATCTGCATGTTGGGATCGGTAACCTCGCCGTCGGCCACTACCATGAGATTCTGGAAAATCTGCACGTCGCCCTTGTCCGGGTTCATGATCACGTCCAGATTCTCATCCGTGCCAAACATCTTGGCAAGCACATTGCGGAACGACTCTTCAAGCACACTGATCATAGTGGCCTTGTCGATATTTTTCAGTTCTTTGAATTCGGCAAAACGCTCCACCATATTGGGAGCTTCTTCTTTTTTAGCCATAATTGCGGAGTGATGGGTTTATTTGAATTTTATTAAATATTTCACACTTTTCGTATCGGCAACTGCCATCGTTTCCTCTGTGTCAACGATCTCCGGACGCTTCTTGCCCGGCTCTTTCACCTTCTTGGGGATAACCAGAGTGAACTCCGACCCGTCGGCCGAAACCGATTTCAGAGTTCCCGTCAGCTTGCGGCCATCCTTGGTCAGAACCTCAAGCTCATTACCGATATTTTTCTCATACTGACGGCGGACCTTAAGCGGAGAGGTCAGACCGGCCGACCCTACCTCAAGCTCGTAGTCCTCCACTTCGCGGTCTACCTGCGACTCGATCTCACGGGTCAGACGGGCGCATGTGTCTATATCCACACCCGTCATTGAATCGATCTCCACGGTCACACTATTATCCGGTGTAACCTTGACCTCGACCAGAAAATTATCCGTGCCCTCAAGGGCTTTTTCGACGATACCGCCGATCAGTTCTTTATCTATCATCTGTTGATTCTTTGTTCAATACAAATAAAATGGAGGAAGCATCTGCCCCCTCCGTGACTACGAATTGATGCAAAGGTAGTCATTTTATTCCGTCCGCGCAACCAACCGCCCCCCAATTACGCCCGGCCCACACCCTCCACATCCCAATTTTAACCTTATTTAACTTTAATCCCTACCATTCCCCTGCCGTCCATCCCCCACTGCCATAGAACGCATTAGCCATGCTCCACGCATTAAAAATCCCGTTATTCACCAATTTGACCCGATCAGTAACGCTCCAATCCGCACAAAAATCGTACATTCGCACCTACACAATACCGACATAGAAAATCATTGAAAAAATCAACTCACAAACAGAACGTTTTCAAAAAAAAACACTAACTTTGTCGCTGTACCCCAACTCCGGAAACGACGTAGGGTACCCAGCGGAGCCGGAGAGACGGTCACGCTACAAGACATAATAGGAAAGCGTTTTAGCGAGTCACTACTACGAATCTGGACAATTCGAAGACATGACAACTTGCTTGAAGACGCTCTTCTCAGCCGTTTATGTACACCCCCACGATGGGGTTCCAGCATATACCGACTGAGAGTGAGTTGATTTTTTCGAGTAATTCTCATGTCGGCAGTCCAGAGCCAGTAGTAGGGATTACTAAAGATGGCTCACTCTTTTTTATTTATGCCTTTTTTGGAGATCCCAATCACTTTTTCACATACGCAACGCCATCGGGCCATCGGCGAAAACAAGGACTAACCTCAAACCGATCAGCAATGGGAATACTCAATCCTTCAGGTGGCATGATGAATGTGATTCGTTGTGACATGCAGCAATACCTCGTATGGAAATGGAGGCCTTACAACAGCAAGAAAGACGAGGCCGATCCTAATCAGCGCAGCAACGCTATCCGAATGGGAAGCAGCCTGCGTGTCAAAGACGGGGAAATGGCCATATTCGTTTACTCGAAAAAGGACGGAACCTCGAATCAGGAGGTCATATTCGGACCCTACGACGACATAATAAAAACATCCAATTTCCCTATCCTGTCAAATCTGATAGGATTAGCCTATGGAGGTGGTAGCCCTTTTCAGGCCGAATGCTATTTCATAAACTTAGCGAACAACATCCAGATAAAATTCGGTATTCCATATTTTGATGTTTTCGACCCTCGCTTTCCCGATTTAGGCGTGCCTGTATCCGCACGTGGATCTTTCACTTTCAAGATCGACGACTATAAGGCTTTCATTGCCAACAACCGACTGATCAATTTTGAGCTCGACACCCTGAAGACTCAGCTTCGGAGTGTATCCATTCGCAAAGTTAAAAGCAAGATCATATCATTCCCCTCTTCAAAAAACATACCCCTCGTCCAGATCGAAGCCCATATCGACGACATCAACGAACAGATCAAAAAGGAGCTGGAAACAGAGTTCTTTGAGATCTATGGATTGAAGACACGGGCTTTTGACATCGAAGCCATTGAGATCAACAAGCAATCCCAGAACTATATCGACCTCAAGAATCTGACATTCGATATCGTCCGTGACACCACAAGGCGTCAGGTGGAGCTGAATCTCCGGAATCTGGAGGACACTCAGCGTATCAACACCACAAATATGGAAGAGACCCTGCGCATACAGCGACAGGAGATGCAGCGTGCTCAGAGGCTCCAGTCGGAAAGTGCGAATCTCGCAGCCCACCAGATCGATCGCCAGGCTCAGGTCATGACAGCTATGGCCGACGGAATGGCCGCAGGAGCTATGAACAATGCTTCAATAGGCGGTCCGGTTGGAAATTCAGGAGGATTCAATCCCGTCAATCTGATGACAGGAATGGCTGTTGGATCCGCTCTGGGTGGTCAGATGAGCAACATGATAAATCAAGTTGGTTCGCAATGGGGACAGCAGCAGACTCCGCCACCGAATCCGGCGCAGACTCAGGCCGCGACTCCGCCGCCGCTCCCATCCAAGCAATACTATGTATATGTGAACAACACACAGAACGGTCCCTTGACACGTCAGCAAATCAGCCAGTTGGCGCAGCAAGGATTCATATCCCCGTCAACTCCCGTTTGGCATGAAGGCCTGACTGAATGGATTCCGGCACAGAATTCGGACCTTGCCGACATTTTCACCCAACCCACTCCGCCGCCGCCAAGCTGCCCTCCGGCTCCTCCTGTAAACCCTCAAATCATTTAATTTAATATGAACGATAACTCATTCCAACCCATTGATCGACTGATCGAATTTGGTTTAAGCATGGCTGTCGCGCAACAGATAACATCCTCTTTCAACCAGATAATCAACAATGCCCAGACCCCGAGAGTGCCGTTCCCGAATGAATCCGCCCGGCAGATCGAGTGGTACTATGCTGTTGATGGCAATATTGCCGGCCCGGCAAACGAAGCTGAGATTAAAAATCTTCTGCTCCATAAGCGGATCAACAACACTACCATGATGTGGAAACAAGGAATGCAATCCTGGAAACAGGCTGTTGAAATTCCTGAGATACTGAATTATATAATGCAACTTCCTCCTGCCCTATGAAACTGAATTTTATTTCAATGTTATCCGCGATTATTATCGCCGCTCTGATCTCATATCTTTTCTACACTATCGGAGCAAGCTATGGCGACAAGTCGCGTCTGATCGCCCTTTGCATAAGCAGCTTCATTTGCTTTGCCACAACCCTTGGAATCGGAATCGGCATTAGTTTCCCCGACAATAAATCGGCACTCAACATTCGGACTCTGGCTTTATTGGCCTTTTTCCTGCTGTTGGCCATCCACATTCCAATGGCGATTTTCCTTTACAATCCGGCGTTCCTTATCGTTCCGGCAGCAATCGTATTGCTGATATTCATCATGTCTACTAACACAATTTTTAAATCCTACGAATAAAAACTATGTCTACTAAATGTCCTAAATGCGGTGGCGACGCCGAAAAAATCAGTGCAAACAGATTTGAATGCCCCTACTGCGGAGAAAACTTCACCATGCAGGATCAGATGAACAACGCCGGCATGGGATATGGTAATTATCAGGCTGCTTCCTATAACAACAATCCCCCTATGCCTCCTTATGCTCAGCCGGCAGCTGCAATTCCCAACGCTCCTCAGTATCAGCAGCAACCCGCACAAGTCTCTCAGGAGGATTGCAGCGGTTGGCTTAAAGCTCTTTCATTCTTAATCCCCCTCGTCGGCCTGATCCTCTATTTCGTTAAGAAAAACGAGCAACCCGTTGGCGCCAAAAGTTGCCTGAACTGGGCTATCGCTGGATTTGTGGTTCAAATTGTCTTTGGCCTTATTTAAATCCTAAAAATAACAAAGGGCTGAACTATCTTTCTCGGTAGGTTCAAGGTCGGTTCCGAATCGGCCTGAACCTATCCGGAAAGTTGTCCATCCTTTCCCTCTCGTTTCTTATTCTGGTTTTATTCCAAACAAACACTTAAAAACCATACAATTATGATGAAGTGTTCAAACTGCGGAGCGGATATAATGGACGATAGCAAATTTTGCATCTCCTGCGGACACATGGTTGCCCCCCAACCGACAACAAATCCGGCACAACCCGTGCAGCAGCAACAGCCATATCAACAGCAGGGCTTTCAGCAGCCTGCACAGCAGCAGCAACCCTATCAGCAACCTTACCAGCAGCAGGGTTTTCAGCAACCTGCGCAACAGCAACAGCCATATCAGCAACCTTATCAGCAGCAGGGCTTTCAGCAACCTGCGCAACAGCAACAACCCTATCAGCAACCTTACCAGCAGCAGGGTTTTCAGCAACCTGCGCAACAGCAACAACCTTATCAGCAAACATACCAGCAGCAGGGCTTTCAGCAGCCTGCGCAACAGCAACCCTATCAGCAACCTTACCAACAACAGGGCTTTCAGCAACCTGCGCAACAGCAACAAACCTATCAGCAACCATACCAGCAACAGGGCTTTCAACAGCCTGTGCAGCAACAACCTTATCAGCAGCAAGGCCAATACCCATTGAACAATGCCGCCGAACCTGCATTTGTTTTCCCGAAGTATCCGGCCGGGACTCCGGTTCTCACAATCGTTTGGGAAGGCATGCAAACATCTGTGGATATAGCTACCGGCTACCTAAGTAAAAAAATTGCTAAAAAAACCAGCTATTTCAATCTGGAGGTCAATGGCAATAAAGTAGCTCCCGAAAATGCTCTTTCATACGTTGATGGATTCTCTATCGACGTTCCGATTACATCGCCCGACACAACTGTCGATTTCTGGATCTCGAAAAAATTGCTCAGTGCTGCCCCATCATCAAAACCCAAAAGTTTCAATAGCATTTTTTCTTCAAGAAATGTATTCAATCTGAGGCTTGATCCTCGCTGTTCCTATACATTGAAGATCATTGACCCCTCGGCTCTGACAGGCAATAACCTGTGCGGATACCAGCTTTTCGATGCCAATGGGACATACATTGAATCTGTCGGAGATGGAATATCCACATGGAAACAGCTTCTGGCACTGTTCATTCCTATAGCCGGTCTCTACTTCATATTTGCTGATCCGGAATCAAAATCTGACCGTATCGCAAAAAATATGTACATCTTAGCAACGATTGTTGGATTTGTCATCTGGATTTCAGTATTGCTGAATATATTCTTAGACTGACAACCTCAATAATAATCTTAAAAAACTTACTTTAAATCAGCTCTTATGTTCTGCCCTAAGTGTGGTACAAACAACCCGGACAATGCCGTTTTCTGCAAGAATTGCGGCACTCCATTCGACAGATACAGACAGCCCATCGCGCCACCTGTGCCGCAGCAACCCGATCACCATATCGCTCCTCCACCGCAGCCCGTGGCTGAGCCCGACGAATCCCCTGCAGTCCCCGACGTTGATCCTCCCGTTGATAGTGACGCTCCCGGCTATGATCCGGATCCCATAGATCATAAACAGAAGCCCAAAAGCCATAAAGGCATCATCATTGCGATTATAGCATTTTTGGTGCTGCTTGCGATTGGTGCCGCCGGATGGTATTTCGATGCACGGCGTCTGCTGAATTTCTTCTCTTCGGAGCGTAATGAGAGCATATATGCCACCATCGAGGAGCATGACGATCATCACGAGACTGCGGATCCTGCTTATGCCTCTCTGGATATCGACAGCCCCGATGTCGTTGAGATCGAGACAGACACTCCCGATCAGGCATATCCTGAAACGTCGGATGATGGATGGTTCCTGAACACTATCCGGCTAAACTCGCCGGCAGCACGCAATGGCAACATATTCATCTATTATCTGAAAGGCGATTTCACCTACAAGTCCGCCAACTACCCTGTCGGGTTCGCTTGCCTTGTTCAGGACGGAGAGATTCAAAAAATCTACTATAAAAACATGAAGTACACCACCCTGATACCTATGAGTTTCTCATACACCCCCGATGGTGACTTCCAGTTGAAAAGCCTGGACAACAGCACCCCTCTAACAGTGACATTCCACGACCATCACAACTATTTCTTAGCCGGAGAAGCCTCATCCGGAAATATGGTAATGGGCGTATCATTAGGTGTCACAAGCGAGACCTTCGACATTCCCGAATACAAAGCATCATAATCTTCAATCCATATCATCATGAAAAAATTCTATCAACTTTTGCTGATAACCTGCACGGCTGCCTTCCTGTCCTTAGGTTCTTTCAACAGCATCTACGCGGCGTCCACCACCCAGAGACCCACCGCAAAATCCCAAAGCAGCAGTTCTGCGGCTCGTGGCGACCTCAAAGCGCTCAATATTACTGGCCCGGCTAAAGAAGTCCAATACGCTATCATTGACAACGATTGCACGCACACCTTCACATTTGATTTACAAGGCTTATGCCGGGGCCGCAAAACAGAAGGAGGCAAAATCATTCTGTCTGACGACGGTATGTACGATTTTTTCTCCATAAAACTGGCCAATGGAAAAACCGCTGAGATAAACCACGCTATTCCTCGCGGAGCCTATTTTACCAATTGGGATATGAGAGCCACTAAATACGATAGCCAAGGACGCCCGACAGAGTTCTACCTCGATGATTTCTCTTTTAAAGTAACGGCCAGATATCTTGGAAATGACCAGCATGGCAACTGGACAAAAATGAAAATCGTTTCTCAGGATTCAGATTGGCCACTTGATATCACCATCACTCGAAAAATCACATACTACACCTCCAAATAAACCGATAGATCATGAAAAAAATAGCATTACTGCCTGCCATTATAGCTTTTATGTTTTCAAGCTGCTCCGACAGAGTCAAAGCAACCGATAGCGACTCCGACGATGCCGATGCCGACTCTCTGACTGTAAACCGTGACTCCCTGGAAGATCAGAATCCTGAAGAATCGCAATCCAAAGCCATCTTCGACACTCTTGCGTTCGAACAGATGGTCAACACCGAGATTTTGCCGATAATTCCTGACCACGGAATTGGCAACTTGCAGAAATTCAGAAAATTCACAACTCCAGAACTGGCATCTCTGCTCGAAGAAGCCTACGACCTTCCCACCATGTCTCCCGAAGAAATAGGTGCTGAGGAATTTTTATATTATTTCGTGACCGGCAACGATGGCGCTGAAGGCTCCGGAAATGCCAGATCCACACTCAAGTCGCTGACATCCATTCCCGAATACCGAGCGGTAGTTTCATCCAATTATTATGGACAAGACCACACCTTAATGTTAGTCAAAGTCGGTAATATCTGGAAACTCGACGACTTTGATGGTCAAAAGAGCAAGGTACGGGATTACGTCAAGAAAGCACGTGAATTTTTCAAGTCAGGCCAATACAGAAACGTAGAATATCCATCCGAGACATATTTTGAAGAAGTCGCCCGATACCTGAAAAAATACAACCCCTAACCCTGATTACTGCCGCAATCCCCCTTGTAGGGTCGCAACCTGTTGCGACCGCATCATCCCCCACAAAAAGTCCAATTTTTTACTGCCAACGGCTCTGCCCAATCCACCATCGGCAAAGCCGTTGGCATCTTTATCATTTACACTAACAACCTGAATTTTCAGACAGAATCAATATTTCATCTAAATAACTCGGAGTGAGAACCAAGGCGGATGAGGTCTATTTGATCTGTATCAGGGTCAAACCATATAAGCAAAAAATCGCCCTCAATATGGCATTCCATATATCCAGCATAATTACCCGTCAGCATATGAGGCTTATTTTTTGCAGGAATTGGAATCTCATTTCTGAGTTTATCTACAATCTCCTGCAGTGCTTTGAGCTTGCGAGGATTGTTAAGAATACGCTTTACGTCCTTCTTGTATTGAGTAGACGGTTTCAGTCGCTTCATAATCCCATTGATTTAACCATCGCCTCAACTGAAGATGTGTCTATTTCAGGAACATCCCGGAGATTACCGCTACGCGCTTCTTCCATTGCCGCAAGGGTTTCGGCATTTGGCTCATTGTAGGCGACGTCCAACAACAGTGTTTCCACAAAATTATTGAGACTACGATTCTGGCGTTTTGCCATAAGTTTCAGTCTATCAATCAAATCAACTGATAAGCGGAAACTCTGATTTCTTTTTGTCAATGCTGCATCCATGATTCTAATCTTTTATACCGCAAATATACTGCAAATGTATTACAAAAACAACATATTCGCCTGCAAAGTTTCACCTAAATCAGCTCCCTCAGCCGACACAACAGCTCCTTCAGTTCCGGATTGTCCAAAGCATCATTGATAGCCCGGGCGGCTTCCGTGTAATCCGATTTACGCTGACTGTTCTCAACAACGCTCTTCGCCTCGATCAGCGTCATCGCTATCGCCCCGAGAGTGGTGAACAGAGGAAAAACAGGAACACTCCATCCGGCAGTCGATCTCAGCAGCATAGCCGAGATCACAAGCATTCCGTCAACAACACTCAGAGCCATCAGCGTCACATAATAGCGGCTCAGTTTCTCTACCGTGCGGCGATAGCCCTTCGATGTCCGGGGCTGACCGCTGCGCTTTGCCTTCAGAAGCGCACTTCTCAGATCGATCAGAGACGCCGCCGTGACCGAAACATAATCCATCACCACAAGCACCAGCAGCCACAGCAACGAGACAGCCGCATCACCGGAAAATAAAGTCGAAATTTGTGTCATCATAGTCATAACGTTTGTGTTTGCAATTCAAAAATCCATGCTGCAAAGTTACAACCGCCACGACACGATTGCGTGCTTTTCTGCGCTTTCGATCGCAAAAAAGTCACACAAGATAAAGAAACAAACTGAAAATCAGCGAGAGAACTCAGCCAGACGACTCAGATACTTACCGATAATATCAAACTCGATATTCACCCTCGTATCCGGCTCGATTGTGTGGAAATTAGTATGCTCGTAAGTATAGGGAATGATTGCCACACGGAAACTGTCTCGCTCTGAATCACAGACAGTCAGACTCACACCGTTCACCGTCACAGATCCCTTCTCAACAGTCACATATCCCTTTGCGGCCATTGACGGATCAACGGCATAACGGAACTTATAGTAGCGCGATCCGTCCACCTCCTCCACACTCTCGCAAACGGCAGTGCAGTCAACATGCCCCTGAACGATATGCCCGTCCAACCGACCATTCATGACCATCGAACGCTCCAGATTGACCACCGAGCCCTCCTTCAGATCCCCGAGATTGCTCCGGTCCAGCGTCTCCTGGATCGCCGTGACGGTATAACTCCCGTCCTCATCAAGCGACACAACAGTCAGGCAGACACCGTTATGCGCGACCGACTGATCGATCTTCAGCTCATCGGCAAACGAACACTTGACACGGATATGGCGGTTGCCGCCATCATCTGTTACCGCAACCACCCGGGCTGCTTCCTCTACTATTCCTGAAAACATTTTTCTGATCTGTTTCTGATTTTATTGCAAAGTTATGCCTTGTGCCGACACTTTCAATTCCCATTAATTATTTTTAACCCACCCCCATCGACAAACTCCGTTTTTTACAAAGAAAATACTATCTTTGCACTCAGAAAAACATATCGGCAGACACCTGTCGCTACAATCAAAAATCCCATCTCAATAAACACCTATATGACACAGATTTCCGAACGAAACAGATCGCTGGCCGTTTCTCAGACACTCGCTATGTCTCAGCGAAGTGCCGAACTACGGGCAAAAGGCGTCGACGTCATCAACCTCTCGGTAGGCGAACCCGACTTCAACACCCCCGACCACATCAAGCAGGCCGCGAAACAGGCTATCGACGATAACTTCTCATTCTACTCCCCCGTAGCCGGATTTCTGAGCCTGCGTAAAGCCATCGCCGCAAATCTGGCACAGGTCAACGGCGTTGAATACGCACCGGAGCAGATCGTCGTCGGCAACGGCGCAAAACAAGCCCTCTGCAACGTCATCCTATCCATCATAAACCCCGGCGACGAGGTCGTTATCCCCACCCCGGCCTGGGTTAGCTACGTTGAGATGGTAAAACTTGCCGAGGGTGTACCCGTGACCGTTCCTGCCGACATCCGACAGAACTTCAAGATCACTGACGAACAGCTCCGTAGCGTCATCACCCCACGCACCAGAATGGTGCTTCTCTGCTCTCCATCCAACCCCACAGGCGCAGTCTACACCCACGACGAACTCCGCTCTCTGGTCAACGTTCTCAAGGACTGCCCCAACGTGACCGTCGTTTCCGATGAAATCTACCAGCACATCAACTACACCGGTTCATTCACCTCAATGGCCTCATTCAAAGAACTCGAAGGGCGCGTCGTGGTAATCAACGGCGTTTCAAAAGCCTATGCAATGACCGGATGGCGCATCGGATTCATGGCCGGTCCCGTCGAGATTGCAAAAGCTGTCACAAAACTTCAGGGACAGTACACATCCGGTGCTTCATCCATAGCTCAGAAAGCTGCCGAAGCTGCATATACCGGATCGCAGGAATGCGTTGCCGAAATGTGTGCCGCCTTCCGTCGCCGCCGCGATCTCGTTGTGGCTCTCGCTCGCGAGATACCCGGCCTGAAAGTCAACGTCCCCGACGGTGCTTTCTATCTGTTCCCGGAAGTCTCGGCCTACATCGGACGACGTTTCGGCGACCGCGTCATCAAAGACTCCGGCGACCTCGCCCTATACCTTCTCGACGAAGCCCATGTGGCCACTGTCGACGGCGCGGCATTCTCCCTCCCCGGCTACATTCGCCTCAGCTACGCCACATCCGACGATAATCTCCGCGAGGCTTTCCGCCGCATATCCGCTGCCCTCGCCCGTCTCGTCTGAGCATCCTCGATCCAAATCCCCAACCGCATAAAACGGAGGGAAGAGTCCGCCACCATACGGATTCTTCCCTCTGTTCTATTTCCACCCCAAACTACCAATCAACCGGCCTCAACTCCCGGGATATTCAATTTTCAGCGAATATCCGTCGAGCGCAATGCCTTTACTACGCCGTATGGCCAGTTTCTGGCCATCATCTTCAAATCCGATAGTTTCTCCATCTCTCAACGTCACGTTATATCCAAGCACATAATCCACCAGGACAAGCACAAACTCGAATATGTCATTGCAATCAGCCTTGGCATAGACCTCGATCTCGTCATATCCGAATTTTTTCAAACCATAAGTATAGATCCCGTCAAGCCCATCATGAGCATATCGGTCAAAGCATACCCAATCCAGTATAGGCAACAACCCCGATCTCATATTCTCAGCAACACTGATATATGTTTCCGGTTTTGACACCAAGCCGTCACTATACGCCGCAAGAACGTGTTTTTGCTTCAAAGCACTTGCCACTACCTTCGTACATAGTTTCGCCTGTTCAATCATCTCAGTTCCTTCAACAGAGTCATCGGACACAACCGCAATCAGTAGATGAGCCACATGTTTCCGTACCTCTTTCTCCGCTTCCGGCCATGGCCGGCAATAACGGGCATAATATTCCGCTTCCCCATCCGGAACCGGACTTGAGATCATTGACACAGAAATCATATCCGAACCATAAGAAGCCACCATGACATTGTCTTTGAATTTCACGTCGGTCAGACGGATATCCCAATTCTCACCCAAATCAGCAAGCAGCCGTTCAGGATCCCACTCTGCGCGACTCAACAAAACTATTGATACAAAACTATTCCTCATATCTTCTTAAAACCGGCCTTGATCCGATTCCCATAACGCAAAACTAATATTTTTTTTCAAACCGGCCTCTGCCTGTCGCTTCATTTTTGAGAGAAACAGCCCTTGGGACATACTTTGGTGCATTTGCCACAGCCGATACAGGCCTCAGGATCAACCGGAACGGCATGCCTGTGCCACAGAAACTTCACCTTGCCTATAACTTGCTTCGGACAAGATTCAACACATCTCCAACAGGCAATGCAATCATGAGGATTAAACCGGATAAAACCGGTTGACAAACGATCTCTTTTCATAACTTGTTTATTTATAGTTTGATATTCAATTCTATTTCACGCCTTTGAGCAGACCTCCATCAGTATCGGAATTATCCAGCCCGGGGTCACGTGATCCCTTCTGACGGCCAAAACCAAGATTGACGCTCAACTGCACCACAAAATACGTCGGTCGCCTACTATAGGCTCTCGACACAGAACTCAGCAACGGAGACTCGTCGCGCGTCTCCATCCAGTATTTCTTCACGAACGGATCCAACACCCCAGCCTTCAAGGAGAACACGTCCGACCGATAACCGGCCATCACCATCGACATATTGCGTTCTCGCATCAAACGCGTCCCGTACAGATAGTTGGCATATCCGGTGAGAGTATTATAGCTCAACTGCCAGTTTTTCCAATTGATTTCCGCGTCAATCTGAAGATTGCGGATTGTATGGGAGCATCGGAAATCATTGCCGTGGGAGCGATAATGATCAATGGTAGGTGTCAGCGATACCACGACATAATCTTTCCATGGACGCACACTGATCCTGGCCTCAGCGCCGATATGCGAGAACGATCTCTGATTGAAATATGTGCGGACAAAAGCCTCATCCATCCACACCACACTCTCCATTATCGGTTTGAACTCATGCGTTATCGGAACCGACAGGTCTATGCTCAACCATCGCCATTGCCATCCGGCGCTGAATTCCTGGTCAAGGATCCGGAATGCTTTCAGGTCAGGATTGCCCTTGCGCAGATAGCCCGGATCAATCGGCTGCGCTATATCGCTCAGCTCGGAAAGCGACGGCATCTTGCCCTGCAACGCCACCTTATAGCGGAATGCGAGTTCTTCGACCGGACTCCAGGATGCGGCAAGGCTTGGGGTGAAAATCCATCTCGACAGACTCCCGTTGGCCTGAGAGCTGTAGAAACGTGCCGCGCCGGCCGATGCCATCAGATTCACGCGGCCGAGAGTCACGGAATACTGCCCGTAGACCGTGGTCTGAGCCTGCCGTAGCGTAACCGCCGAGACCACATCCCCGGCGTATCGGTTGTCGGCAATCGACTGGAAATGACGGATTCCTCCACTGATCCTATGGCGGTTGAACTGCTGGTTATAGGCCAACTCCGAGATAATGGAATATTTCCGACCCTTGTTGTGCGACGAGATGCTCTCCAAAAGATTTCCGTCGGTATCGGTCTGCCGGTAGATATGGTCATTTTTCGATCGGATGTATGTTCCGACCACATTTGCGATAAGAGTCGCGCCACTTCCGAAACGATACTGGCCATACAAGTCAAGAGACGGCGACACCGACCGCTCACCTAAATGCTCATAAATCTCGCTCACGCTATTGTCTGTTGAGATGGTTCGCAGCGTTGTCCGGTCTGCCTCCTCGCTGTGGGGAATAGCGTCATAAAGAAACCCCACCTTAGCGTTGAACATATACCTGTTATCATCGGCAAGACTGTAACTGAGGGAATTATTGAAATCTGAGATCTCCATTTCCGACGGTAGCCCGATCTCTTTGATCGTCATAGTCTGTGCCGGTAAATGCCGTATCTCCGAATAGTCGCGCGTCCAGTTATCGCGCACCAGACGCATCAGCTGCCCCGAATACACCCATTGCGACTTCCCGTGGGAATAGCTCAACGACAGGTGATCCAGATCAGCCTCGCCACCCTTTCTGAACGCATTGAGAAAATCAGCCGACACCGACCCTCCCGTATCATGCCGGCGTGTCACGACATTCAGAACAACATCCGCATCCGGATAGCGTGGCCCCGGATTATCAATATGTTCGATCCTGACAATATCTCCGGGAGCAATAGCTGCAAGTTCAGCCGACGAACCCATCACACCATTGATCGTGATGACTACCGTTCCGTTGCCCGACAAGCCTATCTCTCCCGTCAGAGGATTAACGGTGATTCGCGGAAGATGCAGACGTCCTATCAGATCGCGCCCGTTGACAGAGGACTCAACCGCTGAATGTGGAGGAATAACGACCTGTCGGTCGGCTCGCGTCATACGCGAAACGCCCTTTACTTCAACCTCTTGAAGCTGAACCGCATTGACTATAGAATCGAGTTGCGCCTCTGAAAATTGGGCATAGGAATGGCCGGCGATGCACATCAGCGCACCGGCTGTGAAAAATTTTTTCATTTTTTTAATAAGATTAGATCATTATCTCGTCGTATAGGCTGCGCAGTTTCTTCCGCAGATATTTCACGGCATAATGTTTGCGCGACAGGACGGTAGCTTGCGGTACGCCAACCACACTGGCTATTTCTTTTACTGACAATCCGTTAAGCTCCGCAAGCTCCCAGACCATACGTTGCTCCTGCGGCAATTCGCCAAGAGCCGATTCAAGTTGCTGCCAGAACATCTGGCGCAACATCCGGGACTCCTGTTCATACCCTATGTCGCAAAAGAGATCGAGAATAAAATTATGGTCATCAATAGAGTCCATCGGACTGCGCCGACGCAGGTTCGACAGCAGATTTCTGGCCGCACGGTAGAGCCAAGCAGGAAGATTGGCCACGATGTCAATATCATCGCCAACAGTGCGGAAAAGGTTATACAGAATCTCCTGCAACGCATCCTCGGCATCCTGTTCGTTTCCCAGACGCTGACGCAGAAAAGCCTTCAGGCCATCAGAATATTGCGTCACCCCCTGTTCAAAATCCTTATGTCTCCGTTTGGCAGGCATCAGTCTTTTTTGTCTATGGAAAATCCGCGCGATGAAAGAAATTCCCGACGCTGCTCGTCGGACATCTTGTGCCACTTCTCAAACATAGCGCGACGGCTATCATGGTGGTGATGTCCGAAAGCATGGATCAGCATTGCCAGAGTCAGAATCAGCCCACCGGAGAGAGTCAGCCCGAGCGTGAGCAATCCAAGAGCCTGCCAGAAAGAGACAGCCGCCACACTGCACACATCCGTCACTACGGAATTCCACAGAACCATTACAATACCGGATCCGGCAGCAGCTAATACCGCCAGCAGCAACAGAGCGCCGAATCCACGCGAGAATCTTGAGTGATGCATATTCATTTCAATTTCGGAATAAAAGAATGTTCGATCAGTTAATTCGTTCTGCAAATATAGACACACATCTCCCCAAAATATTTTACCCTCCGCCGAAAAATTCCGTCAGCAAACAAATTTTGAACCCTTCATCCCGTTACTTATAGCTGCCGTATCTGTTATAATCTTACCACCTTGATCGGCTTCGCAGAGGGGATACCGACATAAATGGATCCGGCCACCGTGGACAACTGATCGTCACTATGGCAGTAAGCATATTAGTAGAAAATGCAGCCCGTACCTCAGTGGAAGCACAAATCGCTCTCCATGCAAGGTGTCGCAGGGGGACAAAAACAACAGACTCCCGGATTTCTCCGAGAGTCCGCGTTTTAGGATTCTTTCTGCGAAAGCGGCAAGCCGATGAGAAGCCTTACGGTCGAGACCTTAGGCTCGATTCTTCGCTGAGCGAAGCGCGAAAGCGATGACACGAAAGCCCGACGGCACTGCCACAACGCACCTATATTGCAGATTTGAAATATCGAACGCTATAAAAATATGGCTCATAGTATGCTTTCTCGCTCTCAAATCCAGCCGATGAACCAACAATCATATTAACTTGTGTTCCATAGGGTAAACCTAATTGCATAGGCTTAAGGATAGCAATGCCCCATTGTGTAGAAGAAGAATTATTGCTACCAAGAACAAAAGATGTCACACTTGGTATCAAACCATCAGAATTACCCTCGCCGTTATTAAATTGGCCGTTTATGTAGTCAATCAAGCGGTATCGGGTGAAACGGAAATATACGTTATCTCCTTTCTTCGGAGAGCCATCAGTTCCAAACTTCACCACTTGCATATAGGCATTATCCGCGATTTTGTAAAAAGGAGCATCAGCACCGACTTCAAAATCGTAATTGACAGGCAAAGTGTTGATAATAGTTTTACCGGCAAGAGCGGAAACAATAAAATATTGTTCGCGTTCTTCAAGCTCCTCTCTGGTAACGGGCGATTGAACAATGGTAATTATTCCCTCAGTCATTGCTTCGCCTTTGAAAACATAAAAACGAACATAGCCAGTACGAGCATTTTCATCGCCAAGAACTTTATCAATCGAAAGATGGATTTGCGATGCAGTAGTCGAAACGTTAATCCAATTGGGCGTTCCCTCAGCAAGCAAAAAGTAGTCGTAAACGCCTTTGATATCAAGTGTATATTCACATTCCCAACCGATAGCTTTAAGGGTGCCTCCATTATTGTTCGGCGTGAACTCAACCTCCAAACCATTTGAGTATTGATGGTCGCAAGTTACAGAGAAATCAACAATAAGTTTCGGGGCATCGTCATCGTTGCCACATGCTGTAATAGCAAGAGCTGCAAAGATAGGTAGAATGTATTTAAGTAGTTTCATATTTGACGAAAAGCGTTATGCGATTGAAGCCGGACGGTCAAGACCTTAGGCTTGATTTACGAAAGTGCGGCGGCCATAGCCTATGCCGGAGCAGTAAGCGAGAGCTTCGACCTCAGTGGCAAATTTTTTCGGTTCGGGGATATAAAGGGTATCGTCAGAGTCGAGATATTACTTGAAGCCATCGAGGTCTTCATTCTGAATAAAGTTGATGGCGAGAGGGTCAGAGATAACGTAAACTTGTACTGCCATAGCAGTCTGATTTTGAAGCGTTTTATTATACGCAAAGATACTAAAAATCGCTTAGATACACAAGTTTGCGCGCAACTAACTTAAACAAAATCAAGCTGAACCGCCCTGCCTATATAGGCTTATATCAAATAGATAGATGCTTCAATAACGCTTGTGTGCCGGATTTGTGCCTGATGCGGAATGTCCGGCTTCGGAGCCTTCCCGACCGCCTCCGCGGTGACATTCCAATCCAATAGCAAATTTAATCATATTTCCCTGACAATCAAGCCAGAGGGTTCATTTTCGCGTTTAATAATATCATCAAATCCTTAACGCACAGCGAATGCCGGTTCAAGAATCTGCAATCCAAGTGCCGATTCAATCTTGAAGATTGTTTCGATACTTAAATTCTCCGAACCTTTGAGCACTCTTGATACGTATTGCTGCGAACAACCCATGCGCTCGGCAACGGCCTTTTGGGTTATACCCAATTCCTCCATCTTGTCAAGCATCATCATGGCTATTTTTTGAGAATAACGTAGCCACTCTTTATTTGCCTGACGATCCATTGCCTTTTCCCTCCAACGGAATGGAGTTGAAGACTTGTGAGCAGATAATTTGTCTTGTAGTTCTTTCATAGCCGATGTCATTAAAGTTCTGCAATATATTCTATGAAACTCTCATCATCAATGATCTTCTCATCTAAAAGAAAATTCCTGACTTTTTCAATTTTGGCAAGTTCTGCGGCTGTATGTTCTCGTTCCTGCATCGTAGCAGTAAGTTTTATCGCAAAGATACAAAATCTTCATACTGTATACAACTTATAAGTTGTATTTGTTTGTCACAATAAAATTTTTGTGTAGAAAGCGGAGAGGCGTTTGTCAAAGGTATGTCTGAAATGGTTTTTTCTTGGTCTGGCATCAGTCCTTAATCCGATATGATAAGACATAAAAACTGCAGAACTATTTGATTGTCTATGGTTTTACCGTTTTTAGTCCGATTTAGGTCGGATTCGGTTGCGGAAAGACAAGGATTCTTTCTACGCTTCGCTACGAAAGCGCTGCGCGGTAACGACCCCTGAGGTTCTCATCCCGTACATACGCACGAAAGCCGCTGAGGTTCAGCGGCTTTCGTTGCGGAAAGACAGGGATTCGAACCCTGGGTACCCGTAAGGGTACAACGGTTTTCGAGACCGTCCCGATCGACCACTCCGGCATCTTTCCATGGAGGGTTTTGCGATTGCAAAATTAGCAAAGATTTTTGGCTCGACAATGTTTTATCCTCTTTTTTTTATAATTTCGTGACCGAAACCATTTAAAACCCATAAACCAATCTAAACTTTAACCTCTGATCATGAAAAAGTTATTCCTTATGCTCCTTCCGTTGCTCGCAATTGCATGCTCCGGAAATGAAGGTAAAGAACAAACAACCGGCAATCAGGAACTGAAGGTGATGAGCTTCAACATCCGTTACGACAACCCCGGTGACAGTCTCAACAATTGGAAGTTCCGCGCCGACCGTGTGGCCGATGCCATTCTCTTCTACAACGCTGATGTGGTTGGCACACAGGAAGTTCTCAGCAACCAGCTTGCCGATCTCAAAGAACGCATCTCCGACAGATACGGAATGGTCGGTGTAGGCCGTGAGGACGGAAAAGAACAGGGTGAATATGCCGCCCTATGGTACAAGAAAGATCGTTTTGAGCTTTGCGATTCGGGCAACTTCTGGCTCAGCCAGACTCCGGAAGTGGCCGGCTCGATGGGTTGGGACGGAGCCTGCGTACGCATCGCATCCTGGGCCGTGCTCCGCGACAAGGAATCCGCAAAAGAACTCCTTGCCCTCAACACTCACCTCGACCATGTAGGGCAGGTGGCTCGTCGCGAAGGGATCACCCTGATACTCGACCGCGTCCGTGAGCTGCGTGGCGACCGTCCGGTAGTTGTAACCGGCGACTTCAATTCCACACCCGAAAGCGATGTGGTGGCTCATATAACCGGCGACAGCATCCCGGGACACCTGACCAACACACGCACCGCCTCGCCGCTCGTCTATGGCCCGTCGTGGAGCTACCACGAATTCGGCAAGCTTCCTCTGGAAGAACGCGTGCTGATCGACTATATCTTCGTAGGCGGACCGCTGACCGTCGACAGCTACGGCGTTCTGGCCGAGACCAACGACGGACGCTGGCTCTCCGACCACTGCCCCGTGCTTGCCACCATGACGTGGGACACCGCAGCAAAATAATCCGCAGTGCGGAAACATAAATATCGGGCTGGTCAGAATCGTCTGACCAGCCCGATATTTGTTATCTGTTATTCATCCGTGTCTTACCACACGAATTTATACTCATCCGTGTCGCCGTACTTATTAACACCATAGAATTTCGTCGGCAGACCGGCTGAGTTGAGTGTCCAGGTAAAAGTGTAGACATCGTCCTCATCCTCAATCGCGCCAAGAGGAAGGTGACTTGTGCCCTTGCCGAGCAGACCGGCATAGTAGGCCGGAGCCATCTCATCCATATCGATGCGGAAAGTATCGTCATAGAGCATTATTCCGCCCTTGTTGTCGATCGGTGTGGAGTGGGTAGCATCGGTATAGGAGATTGTACACAGCATCTCGTCGCCATCGCCATCGTGCATCTCAACCTTGGTGATATCACCGCCGGCGTATGTGATCGTGGTTACCTCATTGTTGCCCTCAGTGCGCTTCATTGTCGCCATCTGTCCATTGGCATTGTAGGTGAACCACCATTCATTGGCCTTGTCAAACCACACATCTTCTCCGTTTACCCAGTCGCTACTATGCTCCACCTCATAGGCATATTCGATAAATCCCTGAGCATTGCGCTTGATATAGAACGTGGCACCTTTGTCCGAATCGCCCCAGCTAACCTTCATCGTCATATCGTAGTCGGTCGGGATCTCAACAGCTTTGCTTGTGGCTCCGACATAGTCGAAAACAACAGTCATATCATCTTCTGTGATCTTAACCACCTGGCCGGCGGCATTGGTGGAGATCTTCATGTCGCCGACCTCTTTAGGAACACCATTTGAGAAAACAATGTTGTTGTCTGATCCACCATCGGTGGGTTCATCGTCGTCACTGCAAGACGCAAATGACAAGCCGGCCATGGCACACACTGCCACCGGGATAAATTTAAAAAATTTGTTCATTTGAGTTATTTGATTGGTATTGGTAATATTTATGCAAATATATTCTGCCCCACAAAAATAAGCCATTTTTCCAACAAACAGAAATAAACTCACGCCCCACAAATGTTAATGTGAGGGGGGGGTAAAATATTAATTAACAATTGGTTACATTATTACATCTTTATCACAGCATACGTCAATGCCCGGTCACGGCAATACGTTTTGCCTGCGACTGCATCTCATGGTCACCGATCTTCAGCGTAGCACGGTAGATATAGATTCCGCGGCCAACACGACGGCCTCCCATATCGTTGAGATCCCACTGGATCGGAGTGCTCAGGAACATATCGCTACGTCCCGTAACCGTCGACGTCCAGACACGCCGTCCGGAGATACTGTATATATCGAGGCTCACCGTAGCCATGGCATCCGGACGGTTATGGCTCAGATAGAAATTCGCATGATCAGTTGCCGGATTGACATCCGTGAAGATATCAAACAACTGCGGCGCGGCACCCGGCTCCACAAAGAACGAGAGTGTATGCGTGGCGGAATTGCCCGACGTGTCCCACACACGGAATGCAAGAGTGTGGTTGCCGGCCTCAAGGTCTGATATCGGATACGCGATTGTTCCCGACGGCGATCCGTCCGATGCCGGCGTGTAATACAGCGACACATCGCCGAACGAACGGCGGTCGTCGAGTTTCAGGGTCATCTGATGGCCTATTCCGGCGGTCGACAGATTGATAGCCACATCGTCCGACACTCCGGCTATGAACATAGGCTGCTCATTGACAATCGAACCGTTGGTGAACGATGAGTGGTTCAGATAAGCATAATCGATTGTGGGAGCCTTGTCGTCGGGCTCGGCATCATCATCGTAGCCGTACACATAGAAATCACGGTTCACACCCATGGCGTCCTCTCCATCGTCATTCCAGGCATACATATTCAGCATCGCCGGACGGAAATTGTCGGCCACCTCCGATGGCATCGCCATATCTATGCTCCAACGGCCATTGACTACGGTCGACCGGCCTACATAGAGCTTCGCCCCTTTTTCCTCAAAAGTCACAGCCTTGCCACCCGTGTCGCCATCATCCTGTCCGAGCGACGTGGTGCTCTGCTCGGCATCGAAAAGCTCCAGCGAGATATATCCGTTGAATCCGGTCATCGGGGTTCCGTCATAGTCATAAAGTGAACCCGACATACGCACACGCTGACGCGCCATGAGAGTGACCTGAGCCGACGGCACCACCTCCTCATCGCCGATGCTGTCCAGCGACACGGTGGCCGACGGGATATTCAGTCTCAGCGCCGGGTCGCAGAGCAGACCATAGGCATTTTTGGTCATGGAGTTAACAACCGATACATCTTCTATCATGCCGTTCTTGGCATCCTTGATCATATCCCCTATCCGCTTGTAGCGGCCATCGGAATCGCGACGCAGCAGATGCTTGCCGAGCATACCAATAAACACATTGTTATCTGATATATAAGCCTTTCTCGTGGCCGATATGCCACCGACTATTCCGGCCGAACGGTTGAACGCAAGCTTTTCAAGACCGCTCTGCGCAACACCATCCCAACGGCCGAAATCGCATGTCGACGCAAACAGGAACGGCCAGCGTTCATTGTACGTACCCTCTATATCGGAGCGAGTGTGCAGTCCCTCCCCACCAAGAGTCTCGATAGCTCCATGTCCATGATACAGCCAGAACACAGCGCCTTCATCCAGCACCCGATAGAAACGTTCCCGTGCCTTGACGCTGACCCCCTTCTGAATAGGATACGCGTCAACAAACACCTTCGTGAAGGAGAAAGCCGAACCGGCATCCGATGCCATCAGGTTGTTATACATCGTCTCACAGGATTCCATGAAACATCCGGCATTGGCATTATCCGCCTCTATGATAACAGAGTTTTTCCACGATGATTTATGCTTGTCGGCCACATATTCATAGATCTTATCCACATAATCCTTGGCCTGAGTCAGACTGCGGCAAGGAATGCGCCCCACAGCCATCGACAGACGGCCACCCGGAATGCTGCCGCCGGAATTATCCTCAAGCATCACAGTATAATCATCAGTCATATATGAGCTTCCCTGCGACAACGATTCCACAGACTGCCATGAGGGCATATAAGGCACATTATAGGATTTCATCTCCTGCGTCAGACAGCGGTTGTCGTAGCTCGGACGGCCGAAAAACAACACATAGCGAGGCGCATGATCCTGCGCCACTCCGCGGTCATAGAGCATCTTCAGCATGCGGCGGAATCCTTCCGGATCGCGCGAGCCCGACGAGAATTCATTGAACACGAGATCCTGATCCACCACAAGCACATTCATATTGTCGGGCGCAGCGCGGTGCAGATTAGCCAGACGTTCGGCCTCGCCGGCCCAGTCGCGGATGGTGAAAATCACCATATCGGGCAGATCGGTAAGGCCGTGGAGGTTCTGATTGGCCACCGTAGAAACCATCTTGGGCTGCGGCAGCGACGCAGTCTCGTTCCACGCCACATAATTGCGTGTTCCGGTATAGGGATTGCTCCAGACAATACCTGAGCCGGATACCGTTGTCTCCATAGCCAGAGGATTCAGGGGATCCGTCACGTCCCACACATGCGTCGTAGCATCGGCATCGGCCAACGCCACCGACGTTTTAGAGGCACGGAAATTCAGCACTCCCTTGTTCAGACGTATCTCCCTGGTATAGTTGAGTGTGATCGCATCGAGATATGCATCCGACAGCGTACCGCTCGGATTGACATCAACCTTTATCTCCACTGAATTGGACGAAGGGGTGAAGCTATAGTTGCCGGTAGTCTTGGTGCCGTAATTCTGATCCGCCGCCGTACTTCCGGCGGTAGTGGTACCCAGACGCGTCCCGTCAGCACTATAGGACACACCGACAGATCCTGTCGAATTGACAATCACAACCCCCTGCATCCATGCCGACGTTCCGGAAACAAGCCCCGGAAGATCGAACTTGAAAGAGCGGCTGCGTGTGTAGCGCATATCCTCGCCATAGAAAGACTCACCGGAGTGGCTCAACGACACATTGTCAACCTCGTGGAACGTAGCATCCGTGAAGGTGGTGACCGGATCACCCGACAGCGACGCTCCGGACTCCGATGCTATCCCAGCCGGGGTCTCCGTTCCTTGCGTCAGGAAGTAGAACCCGTTGGTTGTGTATGGGTTGAGCTTCTGAGTGTAGCGCGTGCGTGCCAGAGTCCACTCAACCGGTCCTTCGCCGTAGAAATAGATACCGGCCGACGTACGCACCGCCTTCACCTCCGGAAGATCGTCCCGGTAGTTGGACACTGTCAGCGACGCCGGCTGCCTGTTGCCGCCATAGCCATGCACCCGGACAAGCGACGGATCTGTGAATCCCCATGAACGGAGCGTTGATGCAGGAATAAAATGCATGCCGGTTTCGGATACCGACACCTTCACCCAGCGGCCATCGGCAAGCACCGACCGCGAGGCATACGTTTCAACCGGCAGTCCCTTGACGGCAAAAGCCACGGGAAGAGCCACCAGCAGAAGCAGAATTCTATATTTAAGCGATGATTTGATTCTTTTTATCACCATGCGGAATGTTTAGAGAGTGTTTATCTGATTTATAACGGAAAACACCGCCAATTATTGCACACGCGACACCGCAGTCACAAATGCCATTTTTTTGATCGGCGTTCCAAATTAATTTAATACCTTTGTCTTCATAAGCCAATACCAGAATATTCCGCAATGAAAAAAATAATCCTGACAGCATTTATCATCCTTTTCGCTTCAGCTTTCGCATCTGCATCAGAGGCCAAAGCGGAAAGAAACCGGCATATATCCGACAGTCTTCAGCAGATTCTTGCCCGGACCACAACAGCACGCGACAGTGTGCCTATCCTTTACGACCTTCTCGATCTTTCCAGATACTCCGACAGAGCAGTCGCCGGCGAACGTCTTCTCGCCACGGCCCGACGCGGAGCCTCGCGCTCTGTCCAGTTCGACATAATGCGCCGTCTGGCGGCAATCTATGCCAACGGCGGATCTAAAGTCGACAGGATCATTCCGCTGATCAATGAGGTGGCAGCCATGCCGCAAAGCCCCGAACAGCGCACAACCCTGACTTTCCTCAGAGTGGAACGCGTCGCGGCAAGAGTGAACTCGCTGCCGGAATCCGACAGGCAGGTCTATATTCAGGAGATGCTCCGCAACCGTGGTGTGGAGACCGCCGACCCCTACGACCGCATTGAAATGCTTTTCATGCTCTGCAAATACCTGCAAAACAACATCCTCAGCGAACAGCTATCCCGATACCTCGACGAACTTGGCGCGCTTCTCCACGAGCAACCCTACCAGAGCAAACCGCTTGAAAACCTCTACTACACTCAGGCGTCTTTGATCTACACCGTTTCCGGGCAACACGAAAAAGCCATCGAGGCTTGCCGCAAGCTGCTCGAGATTGTCAACGATCTTGAAAGCGAGGCCATTGAGAAAGGATACCGCTACCGCAACTACGACACGATGCGCTACATCATCCTGCGACGCATGCTCAACAACTACCAGTCACTGACCGACGAGGAAATCGAGCAGACCTACGATGCCATCAAGCAACTGACCGAACAGGATCCGGATGTCTACAACGCCTTCAACTCCGTTCAACGACCCACTATCTATTACCTGATGGCAAAAAAGCGCTATCCGGAGGCACTGGCAATCATCAAGAAACAGGTCAACAACCCCGACAACAGGATATATCTCAACCATCTCTACCAATACATGATAGAAGCGGCCGAGGCGGTCGGCGACAAAGACGCGCTGCTCATTGCCCTGAAGGAATCAAACAGGCTGATGCAAAATTCCCTTGACCTAAGGGCGTCCGACCGCTCAAGGGAACTCGATATAATAGACGACCTGACAATAACCCGTAACCACAACATCGGGCTTCAGAAGCAGCAGCAACAACAGGAGCGGCTATTCCACCAACGCACAATCACGCTTGTCAGCACCGGTGCCGGACTTCTGCTTGTGGCAATCATTATCCTGCTGATCCTGCTGGCCCGGGCAAGAAAACTTTCCGCCAAGATTAAGGATACCAACGAGACGCTGACCACCGAACGCGACAACCTCCGCCAGATGCAGAAAGAAATCCTTGAGGCCCGAGACCACGCACGCAAGGCCGACCAGCACAAAACGGAATTTGTCAACAACATGAGCCACGAGATCCGGACACCGCTCAACGCCATCGTAGAATGTGCCCACCTGATCGTGGACAACGTCGACGAATCCAAGCAGCAATACCTCAAACGCTATGCCAAGACCATCGACGTCAGCGCCGACATGCTCAATGCCATCGTGACCGACGTGCTGGAGATCGCCACTTCCGACAATTCCGAAGTCTTAATACAGAAAAAGCCGGCTTCCGTCAACGCCATCGGAAACTTCGTGGTAGAGTCAATGCGCAAACATTGCAAGGATGGTGTCGAGATGACCTACGTCAACGCCAACGACCCCGACACCAGCATCACCACCGACGCACGGCGCGTGGAGCAAGTTCTCATCAATCTGCTGAGCAACGCCGCCAAATTCACCGACGAAGGCCACATACACCTCTCCTACTGGCTCGACCCGGAATCAACCCTGACATTCGCCGTAGAAGACACCGGATGCGGAATCCCGGCCGGAAAAGAGGAGATAATCTTCAACCGCTTCGAGAAACTGAGCTCTCTTGTCCCCGGCACAGGTCTCGGTCTCAACATATGCCGCACCATGGCAAAACGGCTCGGCGGCTCTGTACGCGTCGACACCTCATACTCGGGGCCCGGTGCAAGATTCCTGTTCACCATTCCGCTGTAAACAAATCCCCCACACATTTGCTTTTCTGACGGAAAACAGCTAAATTTGAAAAAACTTCCGAAAAATCGATCATGGAAAAATATCTCGTTTCGGCACTGAAATATCGCCCTGACACTTTCGCTTCCGTTGTGGGACAGAAAGCCCTCACCACGACGCTGAAAAATGCCGTGGCGACACAACGCCTCGCCCACTCCTACCTCTTCTGCGGATCCCGTGGAGTAGGCAAGACCTCTTGTGCCAGAATTTTCGCCAAGACTATCAACTGCGAGCACCCCACCCCCGACGGCGAGGCCTGCAACCAATGTCCGTCGTGCCAGGCCTTCAACGCCGGCACATCCATGAACATCATAGAACTTGACGCCGCCTCAAACAATGGCGTCGACGATATGCGCTCGCTGATAGAGCAGGTGCAGGTGCCGCCATCGTCCGGCCGCTACAGGGTGTTCATCGTCGATGAGGTCCACATGCTCTCATCGGCCGCATTCAACGCATTCCTGAAAACCCTTGAAGAACCGCCGTCCTACGTGGTTTTCATCCTCGCCACAACGGAAAAGCACAAGATCATACCCACCATCCTCTCGCGATGCCAGATCTACGATTTCCACCGCATCACGATACAGGACATGATCGACCACCTGTCGTTTGTAGCCCAGCGAGAAGGCATAAAAGCCGAACCGGCCGCGCTCGGAGTTATAGCATCCAAGGCCGACGGTGCCATGCGCGACGCCCTCTCCATATTCGACCAGGTAGCGGCTTCCTCCGGCGGAAACATCACCTATCAGGCAACGATCGACAATCTCAACGTCCTCGACCATAACTACTACCACCGCTTGCTCGACTCCATTCTGGCCGGCGATATCCTCTCCGCATGGACCATCTACAAAGAGATCCGCGACAATGGTTTCGACTCACAGTTTTTCATCAACGGACTGGCCGGCTACATGCGTGATCTGATGGTGGCACGTGACCCGGCCACACTGCCGCTAATAGAAGCCGGCGACGAAGTCAAGGCACAACTGGCACAGAGAGCCGCGAAATGTCCGCCCGATTTCCTCTACCGCGCCATGTGTCTCTGCAACGACGCCGATCTGAACTACCGGGCAGCGTCAAACAAACAGTTCCTCATAGAGCTGACACTCGCAAAAATATGCCAACAATTCAGCCCCTCCCACAGCACTGACGGCAACGGAGAGGGGCAGCTCAGACCGATAGCCGTCACGCAAGCCGCAGCCCCGACGCAAGCCCCGGCTTCCGCTCCGAAGAAACCGGCATCAATGCCACAGCAGCCTGTGCCGCAGGCCGCACCGGCCTCACATACACAGGCTCCTGCCACTTCGCCGGCACCGAGACCTGTGGCCACGCCGCCACAGCCCACCGCACCCGGCCGTCCGATGGCGGCACCAATCGGTGTGCCCCACATTTCCATCCGCCACGGCATCCGCAAAGAATCGCAGCAGGCAGCCGTACGCCAGTCGCTCAACAGAAAGGAATGGTTCTCGCCTGAAGCCCTGACAACAGCGTGGGAGACATATATACAGACCCACCCCACAGCTCACATCCTGATCAACACGATGCGCGCATCCATGCCACGGCTCACCGATCCCACAACGTTCGTCATAGCCGTCCAGAACCAGAAACAGCTGGAACTGATGGAAGCCAACCGCCCGGCTCTGCTCGACTATCTCCGCGACAAGCTCTCCAACGACTCCATATCATTCTCCGTGACCATCAGCCAGGGCGAGATGCCGCGCCACACCCTCAATGATGGCGAGCTTCTCAAAAAAATGGTGGACGAATACCCCTCGCTGAAAAACCTCATCGACGACTTCAAGCTCCGGCTTTCCTGATCAATCACCAACAAAAAATCATCATGAAAAAATCTCTTCATATAGCATCACGGCTCACAGCCATAATAGTTGCATTCGCTGCCTTTGCCGCATGCTCGGGCAACATGTCTCCGGAATCCATAGAGGAAACCCTCCGGCAAGCCGAAAGTGCAATAGCCAAAGGCGACATGACAGTGGCGAGCAGCGTGGCGGCCAACATCGCCGACTCGACCTCCGTCGGCAACATGTCGGTAAGTCAGATCGGGCGACTCTCGATGGTCTACATGCAACTGGCCGACAGCATCGACCAGTCGGCCAACACGGAGACAGCGACCGATCTCTACGACCGCGCATTCCGCGTAAACGCCGACAGCGCACGTCAATTCTACAACTCCATCGAACCCGAACACATGCAGTTCGTGGAGACCATGACCGGAAACTCAATCGCCCGACGCAATCCCATCGACATCAATTCCCTGCCGGCCGATTCCGACTTTAACGACGATTTTTTCCAAGATTTCCAAGAACAATGAACTGGCAAGACCAACTCAAAGCGTTCCGCGACGCCAACCCCGATCTGCCCGAAGGCACTGACCCGACGCCCGATCCCACACCCGACGACACCCCCTCCATGCAGCCCCGGCTCGACATCTCCATCGAACGCAAAGGACGTGCCGGGAAAACCGCCACACTGATATCCGGATGGATCTTGTCCGACGACAAACTGCGCGACATCGCTTCGCAGATCAAACAAGCCCTCGGAGCCGGAGGATCGGCACGGGGAGGCGACATTCTGATTCAGGGTGACCGGCGTGCCGACGTGGCACACCAGCTAACCGCCATGGGTTATAAATCACGCATAATCTGACCCCCATCCATGCTGCTCATCTACAAAGCATCGGCCGGTTCGGGCAAGACTTTCACCCTTGCCTACGAATACATCAAGCTCCTGCTCGGAGTTAAAGATCCGGCCACAGGCCAATACAGGCTGAACCGCAAGCTGCGCGACCGCCACCGCGGAATCCTCGCCGTGACGTTCACAAACAAGGCCACCGACGAGATGAAGCAGCGCATTATCCACGAGCTGGCCGTTCTCGGCGAGATCGAACCGGGATGGAAAAAACCGAGCCCCTATATCAAGGATCTCTGCGCCGAGCTCCACTGCTCCCCCGATGAACTGAAACCGGCAGCCGCGAAAGCACTCCGCTGTCTGCTGTTCGATTTCAACTTCTTCAACGTATCGACAATCGACTCCTTCTTTCAGATCATCCTGCGCACTTTCGCACGCGAGGCCGATATTGCCGGCAACTACGACGTGGATCTCGACAACGAACGCGCCATTGGCCACGGCGTCCGGGAGCTATTCGACTCGCTCGTCATTGACAGCGACTCGCCCCAGACACGCCGCATGCTCCACTGGATCACACAATACCTTCTCGGAGAACTCGCTTCCGGACGCCAGATATCCCTCTTCAACCGATCGTCCAACGTCCACGGCCAGTTCCTCCATTTCATCAAGAGCATAAGCAACGATGTCTTCGCCACCCACTTCGCGGAAATGATGGACTATCTTTCCGACCCCGACCGGCTGCAGCGGTTCGCACAGGACATATCGCGCGTCGAGCAGTCGATTCTTCAGACCACACGCTCACTCTGCTCCGCCGCGATAGCCGCAATTGAGGACAGAGGCTACACGTCGGGATCGCTGAAAATCTACCACCACCTATTCAACCAGCTGACCCGGTGCGCCCGGACCGGAGAAGAAACCGGAACATCTGCCACTGCCATGAAAGTGGTGGCCGACCCATCGGTGGCCTATGGCAAGAAACTCAACGAACACCTTGCCTCTCATCCCGATCCGCAGCTGGAACATGCCGTGGCCGACGCTTGCAGAGCCATCGCCGACGGACAGGCTCGGCTTCAACTGCTCCGCACAACAAGATCCAACCTCTTTGTCCTCGGACTGCTCGAACGCGTCTACTATCACATAGACCGCTACCGCGCCGACAACAACACCATATTTCTCGCCGACACCAACTCAATGCTCCGCGACATAATAGGCGACGACGAAGCGCCATTCGTCTACGAGCGAGTGGGCGTATGGGTGCGCCATTTCCTCATCGACGAGTTTCAGGACACATCTCGTCTGCAATGGGAAAACCTACGGCCTCTGCTGAAAGAGGGACAGGCCACCGACGACGATTCCCTCATCATCGGCGACGAGAAGCAATGCATCTACCGATTCCGATTCTCCGACCCTACTCTTCTCCAGCATCAGGTGCAGACGGAATTTGCCGCCGAATCCGCGCCTCACCCCAACAACAGCGACGTCAGCAACAACTGGCGCAGTTCCGTGGAAGTAGTCGAATTCAACAACGCCCTGTTCAAGGCAATGGCCGAGATTACCGGTTTCAACGAGATCTACCGCAACGTATGCCAGAAAGTGCCCGACGGCAACCGGAACCATCGCGGCTACATAAAAATAGCAGCCATCGATACCCCCGTCGATGCCGACTTCCAGACCGAATCGCTGAACATTTTGACCGCCGACATCTGCCGGCAGATCCGCGACGGCTACAAAGCCTCCGACATCTGCATTCTGACACGCTTCAACACCGAAGCCGCGGCCGTGATCTCACATCTGATGCAGATAGCCGACTCCACACCGGAACTCAACGGCATCCGGATAATCTCCGACGATGCCATGTCGGTAGCTGCCGCGCCGGCCGTAAGGCTCGTGCTGAGCATCATGCGCTTCATGGCCATACCGGAGACCGACGAGGACGATTCCACGAAATCACGTGGCGACCACCGGCGCGAGATTGCAGCCATGATCAACCGCTTCCAGCATCTCATGAGCACCGGTGCCGACCTCGATTCATGCCTCCAAGGAGCGCTTACCGAAAGTAAAGCCCTCGCCGACAACGATCTCGGCATGATAGCCGGATCAATGGCATGCTTCAATGTCCCCTCTCTGGTAGAACGGATCATAGCCCGATACATATCACCCGACGTTGCCGAAGCTCAGAACATGTACCTGTCGGCGTTCGTCGACGTGGTGACCGACTTCTGCAGCCGAGGATCGGCCGACCTCCAGAGCTTCCTGTCATGGTGGGACGACACCGGCTACCGCTCTCGCATTTCCGCACCTTTCGACGAAGGAGCCATACGCGTGATGACCGTCCACAAATCAAAAGGCCTGGAATTTAAATGCGTCCACATCCCGTTCGTCAACTGGAAAATGGTCGACTTCCGCGACCGCGAATGGTTTCTCACAGAGGGCGTCCTCGATCAGGTCGACCCCGATCTTGTGCCGCCCATGCTACCCTTCCGCCCGGCAGCCTACATGGACGGAACCCAATTCGCAGGGCAATACCGCCGGCGTCTTGATGAGCAGCGGCTCGACGAACTCAACGTGGCCTATGTGGCCTTCACACGTGCTATCGACGAACTTTGCCTTGCCTACCGCGCAACACCTTCGAAACCCGACACATATATGGTCAACGACCTCCTGGCCGAAGCCCTCACCCGGATACCCGGCCTCACACAGCTCCCCGACCCGGAACCCGTTCCCGATCCCGACTCCGGACGGCCTCAGGTCACAATACGCACCATTGGATCGCCGACCAAAGCCACGGAAGAGAAGAAAAAACCGCGGACTGCACTCCAGCCCGACGGATCGCAACCCATGATACCCTATGCCACAGCTCCCAGAAACGACCTTTGGGACAAACTCGACATAGACCGGTATCTCGACTACGGACTCGCTCGCGACCGTGGAATACTCCTTCACGACGTTCTCGCCCATGTGCGCCACACCGACGACCTAAGCCGCGCCATTCGGCTCTGCACCTACCGCGGACGGCTCCCACGCGAAATGGCTCAGGAGGTCGAGGCTCACCTCTCCCGGCAACTCCTACGTCCCGACATTGCGCAATGGTTCGAAGGTTACTCTCGCGTTTTATGCGAACGTCCTATCGTGCTACCCGACGGAGATGTGCGCCGCCCCGACAGAGTTGTATGGACAGCCGATGGTCACATTGACATCATAGACTACAAATTCGGCGAACAACGTCCCAAGGCCTACTCACGTCAGGTCAGAGCCTACATGGATGCACTCGCCGCCATGGGCTACGAAAACCTCCGCGGATTCATCTGGTACGTCGACTCCGGCAAAACCGTCCCCGTCTGACCAACATCCATCCACCGGCTACCAATACCGATGCAGATATATCCGCATCAAAAACGTTGAGACAACCAACCGAGCTTTGTTTAGTTGTCTTTGTCTGATTCCTTCAGGTTTTTAGATGAGTTTTTGTATTTGCGTAGAAAAGCAATCATCAGAACACAAGATATGAACAGATATACACTGAATGTCTTTATCAACAGCACTACAACCCCATTCGTTCGCACATATTCTTCCGTCCAGAAGGCGACATAACCCAATCCCTGTTTAAAATACTCGGAGACAAACATCCTGTCTCTGAACAAGGTCTGTGTATCCACATATAGATAAAACAGCAGACAAAATATCAGTACAGACAGGAGAAACCATATCTTTACGATTATTCTGTAATAATTCTTCTTCATGACCGGTCACGTTGTTTAAACTGTATCATCGGGTTATATTTTTCAGTATATCCCTGAAAAAATCTGATTGCTGAAATTGGAAATAGCCACGCTCTATTGCCTCCGTTGTAAACCATATTATTTCCGGAAAAGATTGCCCCCTATAGAATATCAGCATCTGACCTATCACGGGGGCTGATTCATTCTGCCACATCAGATCTCCATCTTTTCCGATATGACACCGCACAACCGTTGACAAGGTATTATAGTCAAGAGTCCGCTTGTAAGTCAACTCAGATAGATTTGTGATGATCTGACGTATCGATCCCTCATCCATGAACACCTTGCGGCCACAGGCATAGTTCCCGATCAGATCAATGAAAGCCTGTCTACTGAAATTCGTAGTGCACTCATCCTGCTTTTTAGCGTACATCACTATCTTCTCCACCGATGAACAGTCTATCGGCTCGCTGTTCCAGGACTTTACCGTGTCGGAAATTTGAGAAAGTGTACATTTGTTTCTCTCGGCCAATGCCATTAATGTCTTGTCCAGACCATAAGAAGGAACCGTGGTGTTTGCCTCACTCTCCACCCGTCCCATGCTGAACCATATCAATTGTGGCAGAGTGCCGTTTTTATAATAAACCATCGCATATCCTGTCGGATTATGCCAATAGGATGGGAAATTATGCAATCTGGAGGCATCGGGGGTACGGAAGAAATCAACGCCATTGCTGTAGGGATTATATGTTGCCGGTAAAATATCCAAAGAATTGACCGCAAGGGTGAAACTGTCGATATCCGCCGACGAATGCAATATGGCGCGTATGCCCGAAAAGTCGTCCGAGTGAAAACTCTGATAAGAATAACTCTCCCTTGAAATATCGCCGGTGCTCAAGCCCGATTTTATCAGAACTATCCCCCGGATATCAGTAGGCGTTACCGTGGGATGCTGCTGGGCATTAACCACAACGATTCCAATTAAAAAAGCTGCAAGTATTATTGATAACCGCTTCATTACGCAAACATTTGAGGTCACTTTATGCATTTAATATTTATAGATTCGCATAATCTGTGAATCTTGGTGGATTTCCCCAGGTTTTAGAAAAAGTCTGGAAAAATCGTCGCTCCTTTTTATTTAAGAATGTATCAGTAGCCGAGCACTTCCCGGCAAACAGGTCTACGTTGATTTTTTTGATTTCTCGATTAAATCCAATGTTTTGTTATATCGTCGTAGTACGTCTTTTTTTGTGAATACGCTGGGCCGTCCACGTCTGCGTCTTGTAAGATGCAATTTGATATACCGCCTCGCCCGGATATAATCGCCCATTTCCATAAAACAGATACCTTTCATATATCTTGCATCATTAAAGATGGCAAGAGTCCACATCCCCTCGCCATGAATCCCACATGCGGTCCTTTTAGCGTTTTTCCTCAGTATTCTATCAAACATATCCAGAGCCTCCGCATGATGCTCACATCCATGCAGAGCCATTCCTCTTGCAAACAGCACGAGCACATCATGCTTTTCTATATCGTAAGCAGCGTCAGCATATTTCAGCGATTCTGAAAACTCCTTTAATTGATAATATGCTCTCGAAATCTCTTCGAAGAAATAATATTCCATTTTATACCTCTGGCAAACCGGCATCAACAAATCAACCAGACCACTCCAGTCATCATCGTTTTTCATCCGGTCTATCTTTGGTTGCAGGGAATGTGCCAACTCCGGATCTATATAAAAATCGTCATTCATATTTCTCGTCTCTTTTGGTTAGAGTTCTATTTTGGTTACACACTGGCCGTTGGAAATCGTTTCTTTTTAACTCAGCTAATTTAAGGAGATTGGTGGTATTTCTGATTTTTGATAGCAAATGACAGACATTATGAACCAAACATCTGAAATAGTATTGAAATCCATATAATCAATGCTGAGAGAAGTCTCTCCCATAGGATAAATGTCATGTTTATTCCCATATATGAAAAATCCATAGATATTCATATATGAGATATTGATATGTGTCCCATCCTTCAACATGAATTGCATATGCTGACCTTTCTCTTGCAAATGTTTATCGAAATCCTGACAGAATTTTTCACCGGCAAGAAAAACATCCCGATTCGCTCCAAAAAACTGTGAATAGATGCTTGATTCAAAAGTTATGGAACTTAATGAGATATAATCGGTACATTCAAAGATCCGTTCCAAGAACTCTTTATCCCCGACAAGACTCTCGTCATGAAGTTCTAACACAGAGTCTATAGGGACTCCAACAGCCACAGTTTTCGGATATTCATTGGGATGATGAATTTCGACTCTTAAAAAAGTCATACTTTTCCCGATAGCTGTCATGCCATTGATTCCGGCATACCCATGCTGTGCTATGGTTAGGAATACAACTGATATTATCAACTTTAATATCTTCATAATAGGTCATTTAGACGAATCTCCAAATTTAAATATAGCTCATAAACATCTCTTATTTCAGGTCTATTCAAAATAATCTGTCTCATCTCTGTCTGTTTTATAGCTTAAATTTATTCAGGTGGCTTTTTTTGATTTCTCGATTAAATCCAATGTTTTGTTATATTCCTTTAGCACCTGCCGCTTAGAAAAATCACTATACACTCCCGGCCGACGCTTTGTCAGATGCAATTTGATATACCGCCTCGCCCGGATAAAATCGCCCATTTCCCTTAGACAGATTCCTTTCAGAAACCGAGCGTCATTAAAAACCCCCATGGTCCATCTCATTCCCTCCCCCGGGAAACCATACGCTACCCTGCTTATGCTTTTTTTCAGAATATTATCAAAAATGACAACGGCTTCCTCATATCTGTCAAGACAAGTCAGACTATCGCCATAATTATAAATCATCAGAACATCATCGCTCTGAAGCTGATATGCTTTTTGAGCCGCAGTGAGCGCTTTTTGATATTCCTTTATCATTATGTAAGCTCCTGAAAGTTCTGTCAGAATAAAAGGATCATTTTCATGTAAAAGACATTCCTTTTCCAAAAATGCCACTAATTCCGACCATTTTTTCGTTGCCTTTAATTCTGACAGCCTTTCTTGAAAGTTATCGCTGTCTGTAGTCTTCACTTGCTCCATACCGCTATCGTTTTATTTCCACGCTTAAAATCAGTTCCCCTTTTATTTCCGGTGAAAAAAGAGGCTCCCATATGTTATTTCGGATATTTTGATTCATAAAATATTGTTAGTCTTGTTTATGTGATCTTCAGTTGTTGCTCCAATACTTTGCCAAAGCACACAACCATTGTCTGTGATAGCAATATTGCTGCAGCGATCATTCGATATTTTTCACGGATTAAGCACACGTCAGACTACTTCTGATTAGAGTATTATTCGAGAATAGAAATTTATAGATTGGATTTTGCATTCGGTCTATACTTATTGTTCCAGACCGGTACCAGAACACGATAGTAGGCATCCTCGTCTGGGAATGCGACCGGCTTATCATAAGGCCCGTCTATCACCATCTGATAGGTTATGGTATTAAATGCCTTTCCCGTCATCAGCAACATAATATATAAATCCGGCTTAATCTTATAATTGAACTGAATGAGACCCTTGCTTTTTTTGGGATTGACATATTTCACGTTATTCGGTAGTATTCCAGCGTATCCATTATCAGGAATATATTCTTCAATTTCTTCAATCTCTTTAAGATTCATAAAAAACAGATCCCAACCATTAAATATATCCTCTTCTACTAAAAATAAGCCAGGTAATTTATATAAATCTTTTTCTTTAATATTATCCACATCTATGGAATCGGTCACTAAAAACCTATGATAGTAGTTGTTCTGAATCAAGATCGGATTCCCAATGCGCAGCGTATCGATAACGTACCAATTTAACGTTCCGTCTTGATTCTCATAGACATCCCGATATTTTGGCGTTCTCAATACTGGGTCAGCAAATATACTCTCATTAAAGCAGGAAAAGACTCCCACAATAAAAGCTATCAATATTTTCTGTCTCATTACTTATTCTTCTTTACAATTTATGCCTCCTTTTTCTGCTTTCGGTTCGGATTGACTTCAATTACATTGAGCACCTCTAAATCAGTGCCATAATTTTCTTTTGATTAACCCATATAATGCAAAGGAAGGAATTATTATTAAATATGGCAAAATGAATCCAAAAGTATTTTCAAATGGCAATAGGTGCTCACATGCATACAAGCATAGAATATATACTATAATTTCAGCAATCGTGAATTTATATTTTGTCAGAACCTGACAATTTAACTTGAGTCTATATAACAGAAAGATAATGACAGTATTCAATGGGGCTATAATAATCAATATCACCCAAAATGCGATACCGACGGCTAAGCCGGCTTGGCTGTCATGCCCGAAATCCGTTATATCACACCACAAAAAAAGAATAGTAAGTATGATAAACGATACGTAGGATCGGATTATATAGTATGGGATAAGCTCTTTCATATTGTTACCTTTTTTATGAAAATTTATCGTGTCAACAATTCACGATCTCTAATTGCTTTATCTGTACCCTGTACAGCTTCCTTCTGCTCTTCTGCAGTCCATGGCTTCGGTTCAGAACTGAACCCCCATGATATCCCTGGAATCTGTTTATCTATTTTTTCCAGTTCTTTTTTTGACACACCAGACTTAAGCAAGATTGTGGAACTGCTCGAGTTACAATTTCCTTCCGCAGGCATAGTAGGCAATATATTATATTTAATACTAGGATTTTCTCCAAAAGACTCCGCTGTTTCTATCACTTTATCATCAAATTGCTTTTGTGTCATTCCCTCGGGAGGCGCAATTGTAAAAGCTGCTTTTAAATGCTCGGTGTCAGTGCCGCTAATTACATTCTTGTCTTGATTATATTCTCGTTTTGTTAATTTCCCAATTCCTTTCCCAGAAGAATATATAAAATTATCAGTAGGGGGGCCATAACAGTAATATTCTCTCAATGAGCCATCAGAGTTTGTAACTGCAATAAATGTATGTGTAGCTTCCGAAAAAATACCAGGAGCGTTTGGTAGGTTTGTTGCATACAGCGTAACCTCATTTCCATCGCGATCAACCAGAACCAGTGGATTTGCAGCGCAGTATAGGAATGGGGAGAGGGGATGGTATTTGTCAGCGAGGTCGTCGGGTCGCCAGAAGCGGCCGAGGGTGGCGTCGTAGGGACGCGCCTCGAAGTCCAAGAGGTCGAGGCCGCTGACACGGTCAAGCTCTTTGCCCCCGAACTTCCAACGCTGCGACTCACCAAGATAGCTGCATCCCATAAGCATCCCATAAGGATAGTAGTGGCAGATCTGCCACACTGCCCCGTTCTCCCCAAGATCCATCCTGTTGTTGCCCAAGTGGTCGCGGTGGTAGAAGTGGTAGGCCGGCTGATCGAGCCGCTCTCCTGCATTGTTGGTGAACGACAGGTAACCGCCGTCGAAGTTGATGCGCGACAGAAGAGAGTCCTCGTAGACGATGTCGCCGCAATAATCGGTGCGCGTCATGGACAGCTCCGGTTCCTGTGGCTCAGCTCCCGGCACCGACGGCCGTTCGGTGGCCACGCGGTGGACGGTGCGCCGTTTCACTCCGGCGGCATCGTAGAGATAGGCCGTCGACGATCCTCCCTCGAACTCTATCAGCCGCGGACGGTTGTTGGTGTCATAGCCCACCGCCGTCACCCGTCGGTTGAGATCTATGGTGGTGTTGCCGTTGCCGTCGTAGGCGTATTCCTGCGTCTCGTCGGCCCCATCGACGAAATGGTACGCCCCCTGGTAGAACGGGCCGGCACCGCAGCCGTCGGTGA
>OFGC01000108.1_pt1 | contig 95135 bp, 94 predicted proteins | sample 1521691 | NCBI WGS metagenome assembly OFGC01 (sample SAMEA3504121, study PRJEB24116) | mouse gut metagenome | biome: mouse gut; feature: mouse-associated habitat; material: faeces | place: Denmark | collected 2011
TATAATAATGCAAAAATATAATAAAAATAATAAGTTAAGCCCCAATTTTGGGGCTTTTCTTTATTTTTAAAATTCACTCCCTTTTTACCATGTAAAATTCATTTAAAATTTGTACTTTCCATTCATCAGGCAATTTGGGCACATATCCCTGTTCTTCTGCAACAAGAAGCAGCTGTAAAACTGTTGACAGTCCCATTGAAAACTCATGATAATTGTCTTTTAACGCAAAGACAAGAGGCTCATCGCAGTTAGGGCATTGATTTTCTGTCGCTTTATTTTGATATGCTGCACGATTTTCAAGTATTTCTTGTTGTTCTGATTTCATAATCTACTCCTTATTATTCCGCCTTTATTATATATTTGACTACAACTGTTGGAGGCTGTACTGTATTTACATTATCTTTATATATTGGATTGTAGCGGTTAGCGTTAAATTCAAGTTGACCTCTTCTTGGCATTATAAAACTTGCTCCTACCGGAACATTATCGACATTATATGTTCTAAAAAGCCCATAATTACCTCCCAAATCCCCATAAAATGCACCTGCTACTCCTTTAAGATTAGGAATTCCTGCTTCAATTCTTTCTCCTACCGGGTTTATTCCTGTTCCCTGTAAAAATCTGTCACGATAATCGGGGGTATGAGGCATGAGAACATGTAAATCCGGATACAGTGTTTCATTTACAGCTTGCCCGTTACATTCAAGCCAGCCTTCGGGTATTATTTCTTTAGCCCAAGCTATAACCGTCCCGATAGGAACAGAATTATTTTTAGCTTGCACAAGTATTGGCTGCGGGTCAAAACTTGTTGCGTCAAATAATTTATCAAAAGCTTGAGCTTGCCCGATACATAAAAGGCAGCTAACCAAAATTGAATACATGAATTTCATAAAACACTCCTAAAATCTGCGTAATCATTACTCCAAAAGTAAAAAATGGAATTAAAGCCACTTTCTTTTTCTTAAACAGAAAACAAAACAAAAATCCCAAACAAAAACCAAAACATAAACTTAAATAGGTTTCGTTCACCCCTAAAAAAGCTCCTATCATTGCGCTTGTAAGCACATCGCCAAAACCAATTCCTTCAAATTTTTTTATTTTCAAAATAGCAAAATAAATCACACCAAGGACAATAAATCCAAAGCATAGACCGATAAAGGCATTATTGAAATTATTTGCAAAATAATTGCAAATAATCCCAATAACACAGCCGGTTATTGGTATAGCATTATAAATCATCTGTTCTTTATAATCCTGCCATGACAAAATAATTAAAAAGAACAGCAAAATAGCCAAAATCATTTATTTTCCTTTTAAATTTTTAACCACTTTGGCAGCATAGTATTTGCCGCGTGTAGGGTTGCGGTGAACCGGCGTATGATAGCTTGCCACAGCTTTCCAATTCAGCCCGTGCCGATTGATTTCATTTTTGAGGATAAATGCACCTATAATAATGTTGTTTTGCGGTTCAATGGCAGTTTCAAGAGAAATGCCGTATTTCCTCAGCCACCAAACATTTATCTGCATAATGCCAATATCAAAACTTTTCCGCTCATTATACGCCTTTCCGGCAATTCTAAGAGCTTCTTCCTTTGTCTTTGGAAAATATCCTTTTCCCTGTACATTGACCGCCCAGGGATTAAGGCTTGTTTCTGTCTTAGCAATAGCTATGAGCAGCTGCGGAGCAATGTTATAATGCTTTCCGGCACTAATAAAATCGTCAAGCATGGTTTTTGCACTTGCCACATTTGGAGTAAAAACCAATAATAAAAAAACTAAGGTGTTGAAATACTTTTTCCACATAATGTCACAACCGTCATCTTGTTGTAATCCGGAGCGGGATAAATCCATTCCTCTTTTTTATTCAAAACACGCAAATGAATTTGCCATTTTGTATCGTCCACATCAGTTGCCCAAGCTTGGACAGACGCTAAATGCACAGCTTCCTCGCCTGACGCTACAATACTTGGCGATACAAAAATATATGGCTGCGTATTTGTACCGCTTGGACAAATCGGCTTGTCAATATAATCTCCGTTACTTGCAATGGCGGCATCTTTCATCATAATACTGTTACCCGTATCGTTTACCGTTACAGCTTCGCCGTTCCTGCAAATATACAAGCCCTCGTCCTCATCATAAAAAAGCCTGTTTTCATTTTCCGTGTCATCACATAAAAACTCATCATAATTATGTGACACAAGCTTGATACTTCTCAAATCATTTATATCGTGGTCGGTCATATCCAAGTTTGTCTGCATGGCATTAAGTTCAGGTTCGCCCGGAACTGCCACACGGTATAAAAAATCAAGCCCAAGTTCAGAACTACCGAAGGTCGCCAGTGCAGCCAAATGCCCCGCGCCAGGACTTGGGATACCTGATTTATTTAAATCAAATTCCCACATGCCGTAACTTCCCATGATACTGTTTGTTGACTGATTGGGTAACTGTCCGCTCGGCACAAATCCTCCAGCTCCGCCTAAAAAAGTCGCCGCGCTGGGAATGATTGTATTGATAAAATTATTGTCATAATTTTTGCCATTGCTGTCGGTAAGCACTATTCCTTGCAGTTCCTTGTCCTTTGGCTGTCTGATATATATTTTATAATCCTGATACCAGACATTGCGTTCCACAAAACCGTCAGGCAGTAAATCATCATCTTTCAAATCCTTGATAGTGACAGTTTCGCCTTTTGTTGCCGTGCATTTTTGCAATAACTCCGCATGATGAAGTTTTATATATTCACCGGCTGCAAGATTGACCTGCTTCAAGTGATCCGCAGCGCTTCTTTTTTTGAGATAGGTCAACCCCTCATTTATCTGTGAAGCTATAGCCGGAAGCAAACTCAATAATATAAGTATGCCAAGCATTGCGCTGCCCAAGCCGTATGCATTGGATTTTCTCATTCTGTAATCTCCAAAATGCTGACTAAATCGCCCTCATCGATGAAGCCGGGCAATACAGTCGGCGGTGTTGCATAGTGCGGGTAAAAAAGACCGTTCTTTTTTGAACCCACACTATGGGAATACATGGTTTGTTTTTGTGCCTGCGCTGTTTCTTCCTTTGTGGCTTTGCCGTAAACATATAAGACATTGCCTTGAATTCGGGCTTTCCAGTTTTGATTGACAAATCCGCTTGGAAATTCAATATCCTTGTCCTCAATAACTCCTTGCTCAGGATTATGTTTAAAAACATAATCCATGACATTTTTACGGTAGACAAGGAAATTCAAAGCCGTTACTTCTGCCGAAGTATCCGTTTCTTCAAAATCTTTTGGCGAATAAATGGAAAGCAGCATAACAGCAAAAGCTAAAAACAAAAACATTTTCATAAAATTACCTTGCTTCGTATTTTAAGGTGTTTTTTCCTGCATTGCATAAATTAATAACATCTGACGTTGAAGAATCGTCAGATAACACAGAACTGTTGACAGACAGGCTTATCCAGTTATTGACCTGATTGCCTGCCAATTGGCTGCATTCCTCATCAGGGATATTGGTAATTTCGATAAAAAAACTGCTTTCATCATCAGCAGGGGAAAGTGTAATAGTTCCGCCCCAGGCATTAACAAGATTGGAGCCTTTTATAAGAGTTTTTGGAACAGCTCCGCCTTTTATGGCAATTTCATTGGTTAAGTCGCCATATCCGCTCGAACCTGTAAATAATGAAGATACACGGCTTGAAAGTTGTATGATTTCAGATTGAAACTGGAGCACGTTTCCGCTTGACTTAGTAAAATAAAAATACATTGTCCCTGCTATAATAATAAATACTCCAGCCAAAATACCAAGCATCAAATCGCTTATTCCCGCAATCAGAAAAGCGTTGCTTTTCTTAAATAAAACTTTCTTTACTAACAAATTTTTCATTATTAAATTCCTCCTAAAGACATTGATATTTCTTTATAGGCTAAAATAATACCTATAATTATTACAGTTATTAAAACCAAACACGCTGTTTGCACAATTTTAGCCTGCTCCATAAGTTTTTGTTCGCCCTGTTTTATCCAGTCCTCGGATATTTTATAGAGTTTGTCCTCAAACTCCGGAAGTTCCGCATAGGTTTTTAAATCGTTGATAAGTTCCTCGTCAGGAAAACCGGTATCAGCTAATAACAGTGCGTCACCGAATTTCTTTTTCCCGAAGTTTTCAAGAATTTTGTTTATTCTGTCTTTTAAGTATGGAGTAGAGATGTCAGAACTTGCCATATCATGCAGAATATCAACCTGCTGCTTGCCTGCTTTCATCATACTGGAAAACGTAAAAAGCCAGGTTGAGCCTACAATCATGCGATAGATTGAAAACGGCGGGAATTTATCAAGGAACGTTCTGTATTCTCCGGTATAGTTTGGGAAACTATAAAAAGTAAAAGCTACTCCGAAGACAAAGAATATTCCAAAAACCGCTCCGTAAACAGAACCTAAAAAACTTGAAACCGCATACAAAAGATAGCCAAAACCCTGCCATTCTGCCGGATTGGCAATCCCCTCAAAACCTGGGATTAATACAAATGCAGCCAAAAGCAATATTATGATAAGCAATGCAAATAAAAAACTTGGATAAGTAAGCGCAGATCTTATGGCTTTTCTAATGGTATCTTTTGCGTTTATAATACGTTCGGCAAGTTCAAAACCTTCATGGAGTTTTCCGCCGCTTTCGCAGCTCTCTATGAGCATGAGTTCATCGTAAGGAACATATTGTTTCAATGCCCCTGCCAGTCCTTGTCCCTTGTACTCTTCATAAATATCATTGAAAATTGCAGACAATACCGCATTTTTTTTGTATTGCTTTGCTAAATTTTGAAAAATGATAAGCAAAGGAACGCCATATTTTAATTGCATGGCAATCCTTGACCAAATCTTTTTACGCAGAGCGTTATTGAAAGCTAATCGGATTAAAAAACTTTTCATCGACTCACCTCATAATCAAGAGGTAAACCTAGGATGTCTTCCGTAATAAATGGATCAGCGTTACCGTTTTTTACATATTGCAATGCATGTTGTAGATGTGTTATTCCTCCTTGTTCTTTTATCCAATACTCTTTTGCTTTTTCAATTTTGTTTTGTCTAATCAAATTAAAAAAGGTAACGTCAGGTGCAATAATTTCAGCTGCTATTTTTTGCCCTTTAATTCCTGTAAATTTACAATGCTCACAGCCATCGCCCTTAACCCGTACTTCATCATCTTCAGTATGCAATGCACGGCTGATTTTTTTAGCCATTTTTTCATCATAAGTATCAATCACATCGTGCAGCCTTTTACTGCAATGAGGACAAAGCTGGGGGATAAGGCGTTGAAATTCTAAACCTGAAATAACATCATTATGACAAATATAATCAAGTGGATTAGACATCTCTTTTCTACCTAAAATTATTGCCATTCTTAAAAGAATACTGATAGCGTCACTTGCGTGAAATGTTGTCCATACAGGATGACCAGATACAGCAAATTCAATACCTGCTGATATATCGGGTGCGTAACGCATTTCGCCAATCAAAAGACAATCAGGGTTAGAACGCATTACCCCTGCAATAGTTTGTGCATATGCTTCTTCACGCTTGCTGCTGTCTTTTTCATTAACAGCAATTTGGTCTACACCCTCAAGATGGTATTCGGGAGGGTCTTCAACAGAAAAAAAAGCTTTCCCAGGATTTTCTTCTTGTAAACATTCAATAATATGTTTTAATGCTGTTGATTTACCATGTCCTGTTTTAGCTGCTAAAACTTTTATACCTGAATGCATTTTCAAATATTGAATAGTTTCGATCTGACTTTTCAAAAAACCGAGCTTTGTCAAACGATTTTCTAATGAACCAGTTGCTTTAATAATGTCATATAAAAGTCTTGCGTATAAACCAGAGCCAATACCTTCAGGGCTGTCTTTTTTTTCTGTCGGTTCGATGTGAATACGTGAAGAATGCATGCCTTTCGGCAAATAGGTATCATTAATGATACGCGCGTCCTGGCGTATGCGGTAACTGAAACTTGTATCTCCATTTCCGCACATGGTGCTGTATATGGTACGAATAAGTTCACGGCTTCTATAAGCGTCAATGATTTTAAAATCATTAAGCATACCGTCTATTCTAAAACGGATAAGCCCATAAGTTCCCATGTCTTTTATGTGAATATCGCTTGCTTGCTGATTAAAAGCTTCCTGCCAGACATTTATGGCAAAATTTTGTATCTCGTTGCTGATTTCAAAAGAAGACAAAGTATTATGGCTGAATTTATCGCTGAATATTGTAGGCTGAAAAAATTCAAAACCCGACACCACCTTTTGTGCCAATAAATCATTATAAACTTCCAAAACAACAGGTTCTGCTTTTATGGCAGAACTGATGCAAAGCTTGTTATCGGATATGGCAAGCCCGCTGCGCAAGCGCTCAGGAATGAGCTCAACAACATCAAAAGCCTTTGTTTTATTAAAAAACATAATCACAACTCCAATGTCTTATTGCCAAGCAAAACGCGGTCGCGGAAAACCTGCACTTTTAGTCCGTTCCAAACTTGCCCGTTGGTTACGGTATCCACTTTGCCCTTGTATTTGATTTTTGCTTTCAATGTATTGTTGTTACTGTAAATAGCAATGACTTTGGAACTTCTGCTGTCACTGCTGCCGTCAGTAACGGCAGTATCTTTTTCATCAGCACTTTGTCCAGGCACTTCTAATTTTTCCATAAGCTGCTTTGCCGTCAGTTCGCTTGGAGTTTGAATAACAGGCGTCAGCAGCTGGTTGAGTTTTTGGCTTTGTTCCTGGATTTGCACCTGCAAGTTCAAGTCTTCTAAAACACCGCGCTGGGCAGTGATAGAGCCAAGTGTTGGGATTTCATTTGCAGACACATTTGCTGCAAATAATCCCATACATAATATTATGAATAGAAATTTATTGAACATATAAATCTCCTTTAACAGACCATTGTCCATTATTATACTCAATCGCCTGAACGGAAAGACTAGGAATTGAATTTAATGCCTGGAATAATGAATCACTTAAAATTAAACTCGAAGGGACGGACTTCCACTCATATTTTGCCTTTAAAAAAGGCGCCTGAATGGAAAATTTTAATTCCTTGAATTCCTTGACGTCCTTTTTATCAAAAGTAAGCGTCAAGTTCGCTCCCATGTTCTGCGTCAGCTGGTACATAAGCTTTGTGGCTTCTTCCTGATGAAGGAGCTGAGAATGCGAAACACCGCTTTGCACAAGTTTTATTTCCGCTATTTCATGCTTGGCGGTCACTTCCTGCGGCTTTGTCAGTTCGCCGTTAAAAGGCAGATTGATAAAACTTGCCTGCTTCTCGTGCTTCCAATAGGAAGTTATTTCCTTTGGAGTGCATACCCCTTTTTCCAATGCCCAGCCAAATTCATTGACCGGCAATGAAAACAGAACGGGCTTGCAGACATTGTACACGTCCAATGGGTAGTTGTTCTTTTTCCAGTTCATTGGAAAATACTTTTGACTATTCTGCCGAATATCCGCAATTTTATTTTCCATGGACTGTTTTGAAAACAAGGCTGCTTCCTGTAACTGTTTCAGGCTCCGAATATCCAGATAACGCATTACTCCAAAGAAAAAACCAATAAAAACCAAGCTGGTAAGAATTATCGTCTTTATTTGCTTTGTTTGCTTTTTGCTTCGGTACAACGGGTGGATTTTGCTGTTATTAAAAAACTTTTTTGTTTTTAATTGCTTTGACAGAAAATCCAAGCTTTCCTCAGCCGTATCAAAAAATATCGGTTCTATGCCTTTTGCGGAAAAGCTTTTAATGGTTTCGATGGTTTTTTGCAGTTCTTCCTGCGAATGGCAGACAAAATCACCAAGTCCAAGGATATTTTCCTTGTCTTTCGCAAAAAGCCAGTAAATCTCCTTGTTTTCTATTGTGTCAATAAGTTTGAATACGCCGAAAAAAGGCTCATCAAAATCCATTGCAGTGGCTAAACATGACGCTTTTAAAAACTGCTCGTTTTTATCTGTCAGTGCAGTACCAAACTGCTGTTTGCCATTTAACGTGATGACATCAAAATATTCCGTACAGCTTTGCGGTATCTGCTTTTTTGAGCTGATGCTGTGCCATGAAAAACCGACCGCATAGAGTTTTTTATTGATAAGGACAAGTCTGTTCATATATCCGCCCCCTCAAGCGAAACGGTTATAATCAGGATTGACTTGCTGTCATTGGAGGACTTTCCGCCAAATAAAAATCCGCCTTTTGTGCTGTTGGATTTTGTTTCCTGCGCATAGCCCGCAAGCACAAGCGTCTGACCCATTTTCATACGCAAACGCTGTGAAAATGAGCGGTTGCTTGTTTGCGGCAAATCAACGGTTATGTCGTTTGTGGAAAACCGCTGCATTTCATCAAGACTGGATAAATGCACGTTGTATTGGAGTATGACTTCCCGCCGTTCCAAAATATGCGGCGTAACCGTCATACTGAAACCGGTCGTCACTTCGCCCGGAATAATATCCGTTGTCTGTCCATAATCCGTGGTTTCGGTTGACATGCTGGCTAGATATGAGTTCTTGGAAACCGCAAGTGCCGGCAGCGGTTGATTGCTCATCACAATACCGCTTGCGCTTGTTACCTGGCTGGCATTCCCAAATTCACGCAAAGCGCTTAGTGTAGCGTTGCTGCCTTTGAGCTTTCCGGAAACAATGCTTGCGGTAATGTTATTGCTTAAGTTGGAAACATTGCCTGCAATAACGCTTAAATCCGCATTTTCAAAAAGAGCATTGAGATTGAAACCTGCTTCGCTGTCATCATTTAATTCCAGGGAATACACTTGCACGTTAATTGCAACCTGCCGTGACATCTTTTTGTTGATTTCATCAACATAGCTGTCCACAAGCTTAATTTTGTCGGCGCTGTCACGGACAGTAATTGTTCCTGCTCCCTGGTTGGCAGTAACCGTGCCTGTTGAAGATAATAACCCTTTTACTTCTTCAACAATTTCTTTATAGGTATCATATTGATAGCTGTTCTTGATTGTCTGGGCAGTATCGGCGGAACTGTCGCCTGTTGATACGCTTTGTCCCAAACCGCTGCCTGAATTTTCATTGCTCTTGTTTTTATTGGTAAGCGTATTTTGATAGCTGTTTGTTCCCGGTATTGCCATAATCGTGTATGTCTTGCTTATTACCTTTGAAAAGGTCACCATATTATCGGCAAACGTCCAGCCATAGCCTGTAGTTGTTGAAATACTGTCAAGCAAGCCTTTTAGCGTACCGTCATAAAAAATATGGTACTTTTGCGTATCAAAACCATCCACCTGAAAACTCATCTGCGGAAACAGCATCTCTATGCTTTGGGCAATTTCTGAAATTGTCCCGCGCTGAGAAAGAAGTGCCTTTTTATCAAAAAGCGGACTTCTTATGTCAAGTTCCCGAACAGTGGATCCTAAATAGGGCTTATCAAAAACCTGTACGGTTTTTGACTTGGCAATGTCTTCATATTCCTTTACTTGCTTATCCATGGTATGGAGCGGAACGGAACAAGCAGACAAACAAAGCATAAATATTAACATAAAAATATTTTTCATATTATTCACCTATTATTTCAACGACCTTGTTCTGTTTATAAATGCTCACGCGAAGTCCGTTATTTTTACGGGGCAGAGAGTTGAAAATTTGCTCTACAACTTTGATAAAATCACCTGAGAACGTTGCGTCAGCATTCAAATCAAGGTCATAATTGGCTTGCCAAATTAGCTTCCAGCTTTCACCCCTTGCCCATTCGTCAAGCTGGTTCATAAGGGATCCCGGACGAAGTATCCATACTTTTGTTTGCGGCACGCTTGGCAATAACGGTGTTGGGTTTGCGCTTAGCTCCGATAGGGCGGTTTGAGCAGGCGCTTGTCGGTTTAATTGCGGAGCAGGCTTTACATGTTCCTGTGCTTGCCGATTTTCCTCAATATCTTCAACCTTTGTTGCAGGAGCAAACACTGTAGATGCAGTATCGGCAGCAGGAGCGGCAAAAGGACCTTGCTCGCCTAAATTTCTTACCACTCCAACATGTTTGCCGTCAGAAAGTTCCAAGCGCAAATATGCTCTTTTCTTATCTATAAAATCAAACGTATAACTCAAAGCTGTGCCATCGGTTTTGTCGTTTAACGTAAAACCGCTGCGGACCAAATAGGTACTGAGATTATTGATAAGCTTGTCATTTTTAGCAGGAAGTAAAATTAAATTTACTTCTTGGGGCTTTTCATAAGCTTTTGCCAGCGTTTGACTTGCTTCAAAGGCAAAATATTCGGCGTCATGCGGATATTTGCCGGAAACATTGTCAAAACTGAACTCATGGGCGATGCCCAAAGTGGGCATCGCTATGAGCATTATTAAGAGGAGTAATAATGCTTTTTTCATCATATTATTTTCTCTTAGCTTTTATGGTTGATTTTTTGCTTGTTGGAGCGTTTTCAAAGTTCGGCGTGCCGTCGTCCTTTGCCCAATATTTTGCCGTGCATTTCGGATACCCGCTGCATGCAAACCAAATTCCGCCTTTGGCAGTCGGACGGGCAACAAGCATTTTTCCGCATTTTGGACAAGTAAATTCAGTCGGACGACCTGTATTTTCCTCATGTTCGACCGGTACTCCGTCTTTGTTGGCATAATTCATGCCGCAATCTTTATTGGAACACGCAAAGAAATCATAAGGTTTTCCGTCTTTCTGGCTTGTTCCGGTTCTGTGTACGAGTTTTGCACCGCATTTCAGACAAGTATGTTCCGTCACTTCAAAACTGCGTTCCACGGGCTTGCCGTCCACATTATTAAACGTGGCTTCACAGCTTTCATTTTCGCATACAAAAAAGTCATAAGGCTTTTTCGTGTCTTTATTTATACCTTTTAAATGTTTCAGCGGTGAACCGCACTTAGGGCAGGGGATTGCGGATTTTGCTTCATATTTTGCAACTTCTTCGGAAAGGGTAGTATGCACCTTTGCAACCAAGTCCAAATATGTGCTTTTATTTTCTGCAATGTTGTCCAGTTCTTCTTCCATATTTTTGGTATATTCCAAATTCAGGAACGAAAAACTGCCAAGCATTGCGTCAAAAAGCTTTTCACCAAGGGCAGTTGCAGAAAGTTTATGCTTGTCGTCTTCCTTGATGTATTCCCTGTCGAGAATATTGGACATAATGCTTGCATAGGTTGCAGGTCTGCCAATACCTTCTTTTTCAAGGTCACGAATAAGTGACGCTTGTGTATAACGGCTTGGAACTTTTGTCTTGTGTTCGGTTACTTCCAGTTTTTGAGCAGTAACTTGACTGCCGATTTTCAGCACCGGGATGTTGTTGCTTGGTTCTGGGTCTGTTTTTTCATCAGCTTGGTCTTCCACAAAAATAACTTTCCAGCCTTGGTCGGTAAGTGTGCTTCCTTTTGCATCAAAAAAGACTTCTTTTTCTTCAATTAACGCTTTAAGTTTTGCTTCTCTCACAGCAAATACAGCATCATTTAAAACGCAAGCCAATGCACGGTCACGAATGAGTTTGTACAGCTGGCGTTCTTTGTCGCCTGCTTCAATATCATACACAGTTATATCCGTGGGACGGATAGCTTCATGGGCTTCCTGGGAATTTTCCTTGCTTTTCCAGGTTCTTTTTTGGTCGGCAACGGGCAGATTTTCATTTAAAGCAAAGGATTTGATTTCCTCATATGCTTCGTCAGATAGATTAGGGCTGTCTGTACGCATATAGGTTATAAGCCCTGCTTCATACAAAGTTTGAGCTAATGCCATTGTTTCCTTGGGAGTAAACTTTAACGCATTGCTTGCAGCCTGCTGGAGGGTGGAAGTGGTAAAGGGCGCCGGAGGAGCAACTTTTTTATTGCTTTCTTCAAAAGCAACAACATCAAAAGTACGGATAGCAGTAATTTTTTCTGCAACAGTTTTGTCAAGGATATATTCTTGACCTGCTGCTAAAAAATTCTCCGTATCCCATTTTGCAGTCCAGCCGTCCTGTACGTTTTCCACATATTCAAACGTGGCTTTTACTCCATAATGCTGTATCGTTTTGAAAGAACGTATTGCACGCTCTCTTTCGACAACAAGCCGAACAGCAGGACTTTGTACACGCCCTGCACTTACTGTTTGACCAATGGCATTGGATAACGGCATGGAAGTGCCGTATCCGCAAAATCTGTCCAGCACTCTTCGCGCTTCCTGCGCTTTTACAAGTGCAATGTCGATTTCGCGTGCATTGCCAATTCCTGCCATTACTTCCTTTGGAGTAATGGACGTGTATGTTACACGTTTATAATTGGTCAATTTAAGTTCATCTGCCAAATGCCAGGCAATAGCTTCCCCCTCACGGTCAGGGTCAGTTGCAAGATATACTTCGTCAGCTTTTGCAGCAGCTTCTTTCAGTTTGGCAATAGTTTTTACGCCCCTTTCTGTAGCCACATAGTGAGGCTCAAAATCAGGAGCTTCAACTCCCATGCCATTGACGGGCAAGTCACGGATATGCCCGTAACTTGCCTGCACGTCCCAGCCATTACCAAGAATATGTTTCAGCTTTTCAATCTTTCCGGGCGATTCAACAATAAGTAATTTCATAACTGTATCCTTATCTTGCAAGTTGAGTTTTCTTGGTTTGTTGTTGTGTGACAGCTTGCGTCAATGCTTTCGCTTGGCTTACTTGACGTCTTACAGCTTCAAGTCCCTGTGATTTATGCAGGTCGTTAAAGTCAGTGAGTTTTTGTGCTTTTTCGTCATCTGTAAACTGAGGAACTGCAAGTTTGCCGTTTACTGCTTTGGCAGCGTTTTGAGCTGCTTCAAGCCCTACATTGTTGCCCTTATATTGGTCGTTATCCGCACAAATGGTGATTTCAACGCCTTTGTATTTTTCGGATAACGCTTTGGAAACACTTTCAATATTTCCTGCGTCAAACGCAACCGCAACCGGAAGTTTTGTTGCTTCGTGCAAGCTTGCGCCTGTGGCAAAGCCCTCACAAACAAGTAATTTTGAAAGGTCTTTGGCTTCTTCTGCGAGTAAAGCAAAATTACCTTTTTTCTCAATTCCGCTTAAAAACTTTTTTGTGCCGTCTTCTTCAATGAACTGTACGCCACGAATTTCATCATTGATATTACGGACGGGAATAACAAGCTGTTTGTAATTATTTTGCATTGCAATATAAGGCTTAATGCCTTTTTGCTGCAAATAAGCATGATTTTTATCCGCTTCAAAAGAATTGCTCAAAACTTTTTTGGCATTGTTGGCTGCAATGTCATAATCACGTTGTCTTTTTTCTGCTCGTTCCTGTAACTTTTGAGCTTGTTCCGCACGCTGTCTTACTTTTTCTTCCTCTGTTAATTGAGCTCCGGAAGAAATGAAGTTAGATTTTTCGCCGGTAACATAATTTTGTGCCCAACCGGCAGGAACGCCGTCAAGATATGCACAATACGCACCGTCTTTGCCTTGTGGTCTGCCAATGACAGGTACCCTGTGGATTTGTCCGTCCATAATCGGCGCGTCCACATCAAGCCCACAGTCCCGCAAATGCTGTGCAAATTCAATTTCAGGAGCAACTGCTTCCTGTTTTGCAGGGACAACAGTGTTTTCATCAATGAGCCATTCCTTAAATTGATTGAGGTCAGTACCTTTTTCCACGTACCAAGATTTATTTTCAACGTCCCATTTTGCACCGAGCTTTTTAGCGTCATTCCTTTCATCATACGGAACAGCGATAAAAGTCTTCTCTTCGGCAAGATTTTGTTCGGCTTCTTGGTCAAGCTCCTGTTCCGTTGATTGAGCTTGCTCAACAGGCTTTTCATGGGATTGTTCTGCTTCTTGTTTTGCTTGTTCAAGCTGAGCAGCTCTTTCATTCAAATCAAGCTTGCCCCATTTTGCAAACGGTTCAAGGTCGGTGCCTTTTTCCACAAACCAAGCCTTTTGATATTTATCCCACTTAGCGCCGAGGGCTTTTGCTTCGTCCTTTTCTTCCTTCGGCACATCAAGATAATCACGGCTTGAAAGAATAATGTTTTTCCTTTCCTCTTTTGACAGGTTTTTCCATTCTTCTTGATCCATTTCTCTTTTTTCAAAATCAAGCTTGCCCCATTTTGCAAACGGTTCAAGGTCGGTGCCTTTTTCCACATACCAAGCCTTTTGATATTTATCCCACTTGGCGCCGAGGGCTTTTGCTTCGTCCTTTTCTTCTTTCGGCACATCAAGATAATCTCGGCTTGCAATGATAAGGTCTTTTTTTACTTCCTTTGGCAGCCAGTTGTTGAACGGCTGCAAGTCTGTTCCTTCAAGTACATACCATGTTCCCAGTTTAGCGGACCATTTAGCACCGAGTTTTTTGGCTTCTTCCTTGTCTTCATAGAGAACAGAAAGCTTAATTATTTCTATTGATTCTTTCTTAGGAGCTTCTTGCTGTGTTTGTTCGGCTTGCGGTGCCTGTTCCTGAGTTTGTTCAGCTTGCGGCGTTTGCTCCTGTACAGCTGTTTGTTCTTGGGCAACAGTTTGCTGCTGTTCCAGTTCCTGTGCTTTTTCCAAAGTCTTATCAAATTCCATTACAAACCCTTTCATTTTTTCTGCGTCCTTGGCAGCGTTTAAAATTTCAAAAGGATGTTCTTCAATAGTTTTTGCCCATTGGTCAGCAAACTGTTGTCCCTGCGGTTCAAATGGAATTCCAAGTTCTTTGCAAAGCATATAGGTTGCCATTTCTGTACGGAGTTTTTGACGAGCAAAAGCTTCCGTACCGAATGGCACGGTTTCATAATTCAAACGGTCTTCACCGTTTCCAGCCCAACGGCAAAGCTCATGAAGTGCAGCGGAACTGTAAGCAAGTTCGTCTTTATACGCTTCCTTTGGAGGCATATAAATGGTATCATCTTTGGAACGATAAAAGGCTTTGTCTTTTTGATTATTCACAATTTTTACTTGTGAGTTTTCAAAAATACTTTGCACCTTTGCCAGTGCTTCTTCCTTACTTGTTACTTTTACAGGCATTGCTTCAATACCTGTCAGCTGTTCGGCATTAAAAAGCTTTACCTTTTGAATTGTTGGACGTTCCAATTTTTCTTTGGTTTTATAGTCAACATAATGGTAAAATGCTATTTCCGTTGCTTTTTCGCCTTTTTTGACATGGCAGCCTTGTTCGGCTGCTTGTTCGTATGTAAGCCAGCGGTTATCTTTATACCCTTTGGAAGACAAAAGCATATTATTGGCAGCTTTATAACTTTTTCCCGTTACGGGGTTATAGGGCAAGTCTATATGTTCGTTTTCCTGAGGATTAAGCCATGAAACAGTGCCACGCTTAATTTGCTCTGCAACTTGCTTAGACAAGGTTTCATGGAACATTTCTTTTTTAGTCGGTTGTTGGCTCATATTATAACTCCTCACCGTTTAAAGCTGTTTCTTCAAATGCACCCATAAACTCGGCAAGATCCGGGTCAAGTTCAATCTGAAATCCGGCTTCTTCTTCTGCAAGTTGACGGAATACTGCATTTCCTGCTGCTTCCAGTTGTTGTTCACGTGTGACATTCATTGAGTTTTGCATAAATTTCTCCTAAAATTTTTTCATTTTTGTTACGGTTGATATTTCAACCAATCCAAAATAACGACTATCAAAGCTCCCCCAATGTGTCGCCATCGCCAATACCTTATTTTGAGGAATAATACAGGGTTTTAACAGGCAAACTGTATTATTTCCGTCTTTGTCTTTTTCTTTGATTTCACCCCATAAACACGCAATGTTTTTTCCTTTTGGAGTGACACAAATTTTATTTTCTATAATGTCAACTTTATCTCCGGGAAGTCCGCCGACAAACTTGAGCAATTTCTGATGAGAGCCGATATAGCGCTCTGCATGGACTTTTTCTGCTGTTTCTTCATCAAGTCTAAAACTTATAATATCTCCATAATTGAGCGTGCCTTGGTCCATTGTCTGGTAATAAAAGCCTTTTTCCATGCTGGCGGTTGTATTGAAGCCAACACTGTAGAATGTTGTCGATACTCCAAAAAGAACACAAACAAGAAAAGCAATACTGCCAATAAAAATACTAAGCGGCTTCTTCATCAGATTTTCCTTTATTATGCATGAAATCAGCAAAATTAACACCTTTTGCAAAATCTGTAGGCGTATAGCGTTCAAAATAAATGGAATCAGATTTTTCCGGAGCCAACATTTTTGATCTGGCACTAAATGTCGGGTCTTTGAAATATAAAATCTGCCTGCCGTATATCGGAGAACGTCCTGCTGTTAAAATCAGCATGTCCCCACCCTCAAGGACGTTGCCGTTGCTGTCTTTTCTAGCACCGGGCAAACGCATACACTCGTCAGGAGTAAGCAGCGGTCTGGCTGTTTCCTGAACATTGACAGAACGGCTTTTTCCGCCTTTGGAGTAAGAAAAACTGGTTTTCTTTTCAACAACAGTCGTCTTGCCTGTCATTTCTGACAGCATTTGAGCTGTTTCAAGTTTGTTAGGTGCATATGCAATTCTGATATGACAGTTTGCCATAAGGCTGTTTTCTTTGTCGTATGCGTCATTTAATTGCCCTAAATCCTGCACAATCAGGTACATTTTACCGCCGTATCCTGCGATATACGCAATGGCTTTTTCAATGACAGGCAGCTTGCCGATACTGGTAAATTCGTCAAACAATAAAAGCATTCTGTGTTTGTAGCCCTTGACGCTTTTACCGTCTTTAAATTCCATTTCACGGCAAACATAACGTATAATCATATCCACCATAAGACGGATAAGCGGCTTTACACGGTCAATTTCAGCAGGGGAAACAACTAGGTATAAATCAACCGGGCTGTCATGGTTCATTAAGTCATGCAGTCTAAAATCACTCTTTGCCGTATTCTTCGTGATAACAGGGTCGCGGAATAAAGATAAATTGACCAACGCTGATGAAACAACGCCTTTAACTTCCTGATCGCCTTTGTTTTCCATTTCCGTGGCAGAAGAAGAAATAAATCTGTGTATTTCTTTGCCGACTTCTTTATTGAAATCCGCAAATACATCATCGAGAAAAAGGGTATGATCCATTTTTCGCATTTCTTTGAATAACTCGTCCAAGCTTTTGGGCGTTCCGGTAAGAGGGCATTGTCCGGACAACATCAGCACCAAGTCTTGCAGTGTCGCTGTTCGTTCGTCCGGTGAGCTTGTTTTTATACAAACAAGACAGTGCAGCAATACCCCTGCTAAAAACGCATAACCTGCTTTATTCCAATAATCCGTCAATCCCTTGCCGTCAGGGTCAACAAGCATAAGTGCAATGTTTTGCACCTGCTTAATACAGCCGTAATCAGTTAAATCGATTTCTTCCAAAGGATTAAAAGTTGCTGTTACGTCTGTAATATCTGTCGGGTCAAATTTGATAACCTTATGCCCTAAACTTTGTCTATAACCTGCGGTTAAAGCCCAGTTTTCGCCTTTAATATCCAATACAATACTTGAGCCCTGCCACGCATAAAGGCTCGGCAAAATAAGCCCTACGCCTTTACCGCTTCGTGTAGGAGCAAAGGTTAAAATATGTTCGGGTCCATTATGCTTGAGATAAAGCAGGTTCTTCTTATCTTTATATCCGCCAATATAAACTCCGTCTTCCAAACCAAAATAGCCCATTTCCTCTATTTCTTTTTTTGTCGCCCAAGCAGCAGAGCCATGCAATTTTTTATTGCCTTTATTGTAATAAAATTGAAAATACAGTATCCCCGCAAATACGATTATATTAGGCAATACAAACCAAAAGTAAAAAATATCTAACGCCCTGTCCCCAATAGGGTAATTTTGTGCAGCATAATACCAGCCGGGAGCTTTCCAAAACGGATAAAAATTAACTCCAAATAAAGAAATTGGTTCTGTTTTGAAATAATAGCCAAGATATTGCGCAGCCATGTGTAAAGCGACAATTATTGACAATATAAAATATATGCTGAAAATCAGTCTAAAACTAACATTAAAAACTTTTTTCTTTTCTGATAATCCGTATTCTTCCATATTATTTCCATCCTTTATAACTTCCGCCGAAGACCAAGTCTTTGGTTAAAACGATGTTGAACTGATAGCCCGGTTCTATTTCCAGCGTTGGTTTGATATTGAGATGTTTTTGAAGAAGGGAAGTTGTGACTTGCCCTAATTGCTGGGCAAGAGCGGAATTAAGCTGTGAAGACAGGCTGTTTTCATTGTCAGTATTATTGTTTTCATCAACGGCATATGCTGTGCCTGCCGTAATCAGAGCCATCAAAATGCTTGAGCCGAAAATCCGAAAATAATGATTATCCACTTTTTGATTAAAACCACTGTTTCCTGCCATGTCCGTGCCGGGAATACTCGGTATTGTCATTGCTGAACCATCAGGAAAAATTATCCGGTTCCACGCAACAAGTACTCTTTGCTGTCCCATAATCACACGGCTGTCGTACACGCCAAAAAGCTTTGTTCCCTGCGGAATAAGCAAATAGCTGCCTGTTGCGCTGTCATAAATATTCTGCGTGACTTGGGCTATCATGTTTCCGGGAAGGTCTGAGTTAATTGCCGTAACCATAGCCGCAGGAATTACACTACCTGTTTTTATTTCATATTTTTGCCCGGCTGTTCTGATATTTTGGTTTATCCATTGATTATCCGGTTTTGAGCGTTCAAAAAACTGTTCCTTGTCAATATCGGCAGAAACGTCATAGTTTTGTCCTGCACTTATTGCCGCACTTGGAGGCATAGGACGTTCCGCCGCATATATCGGCGTGAATTCCTGTTGTTCCGGTTGTGCGGGCGCAGAACTGTTCTTACTGCCTGTGTATGCCGTCAAGTTCGCCTGCAAAGCAGCAAGATACGCCTGTTCCCGCATTTGAATATATTTTTTTGTTTTTTCATCAGGTTCCGGCATCCGTGAAATTTTTATTTCTGAAATAGGAATATCCTTGTCAGCTATAACTTGTGCTTCGACAGGCTTTTCCTCAATTTTTGGGGCAAGCAAACCGCCATCAGGACTTTCAGGAGCAAAAGATTTTATATCTTCAATTTGTATTGGAACTGGCTTTTCTTCTTGCTCTTTATTGGATTTTTTCCCAGCTGTTGAAATACCAAAAATTACCATTATAGCAGTAAAAATTCCAAGACCAATAACAGCATAAAAGATTTTTTTAGAGCCTAATACAGCATTAACTTTTGGGCGTATTTCCAAACTGTCAGGAGAGTTACTCATGTTCCACCCCTAAACGGCTGCGGGAAATGCTGTTTCCGCTTTTTGAATACATGGAAGAAAAATTGTTGCTGTCACCCAAGCGGATTTGCGTATAAAAGCCCTCTTCAAGGCTATCAATGGTATAGGAAAGTTCCATGCCTTTTTTGGAAATTTCAAAGCCTTTTTGACGCAAAGCATTTTCAAAAATCACGGAAAACGTATCAATCACCACATCGTCAACAACTTCTGCCTTTTCCTCTTTTGGAGTTATTAAATCAAAGCTTGTATGCCCCGGGGCATACTGCATGGCAATATAATTTGCCATGTCATCGGCAATAGCTTTTAAAATGCTTTTTTCTTCCGGTACAACTCCAAGATAAGAATTACCTAATTGATAGTTTTTTATTCCGGTACATGCAGAAACTAAACAAATTAGCACAATAAGAACTAAATTTTTCATTATTCAGCCCTCACAATGTTTATTTGTTCTTTGTTCTTTCCCACACCCAAGACAAGAATAATCTCATCAAAAACACCGTCAGCAACCATTGCTGTTCTGTTTACTCTGTAGTTAACAAGAACAGTCTGACCGCCCTTGGACACAAGCAAAATAGGCATTTCGCTTGTATAAGTGCGTTTTGGCAGCTTTATATAAGTTTTAGTTCCGTCATCATAGACGCGTTCGGGCTTCCAATCAGCATTGCCGCGTACTTCATAATTGAAATTGAGATTTTCAAGGCTGATAGTCTTTTCCACTTCCTCGGAAGAATAGGAATTGAAGTGTTCCTGCTTTGTTTTTTGCTCATTGGCTTGATTTTGGTATGCGAGCATTTCGTTTGCGTATACAAAACCGATATACGGTGTAAAACTGTCTTCTGTAGACACTAGCCGTAAGTGATAAACTCTGCGATTTGTAGCAACAATGGCATTCGTTTCAATATTGCTGTAGCTTGGCTTCACAAGGATATGTTCTCTATTGTTTGCATTAGCAACTACAACTTGCCAGCGTGCTGTATCGCCCACATTTATACTGTTAATACTTTCGCCTTGTTGAAGTTCCACATCACAAACCTGCATAGGAGTTGCAAGGACTGTGGGCATGCTTGCACCATGCACATAGGTTAATTTTCCGTTCCCTGCCATAAAGGGCATACTGGATTTTGTTATCCATTTTTTGGATAATTCCAGTGCCTTTTTTTCTTTTGGCTGTAGTGCCACAGGTGCCATATTTACAGAAAAATTAGGCACTTGTAATTGGTTGATTAAGTCCTGATCTGCTTCTGCTGCGTAGCCGTTTGCACAAAATTGGCTTGCAAAGATAGACAAAGATAATGCTGCAATTATCTTTTTCATAATATAACCTCTTGAAATTTATATTAAAATAATTTTGTTGCGTTTATGTATGAAATAAATATCCCCGTTGGATTATTTAAAATCATTTGCTCTGATGTTGGATTGTTCATTTGAATGGTTACCGTGGCTTCATAACGGACATTATCCAGAACTTTTCCTGCATGGTTTCTGATTATTTCCGTCCATTCAACCTTGTATGAGTCTTGGGAAATAGCCAAAGGTAATGATTTTAATTCCACAGAAACAAGATTTTCTTTGCCCCTTTCATAAGGGTTGTTTTTTTCGTACCATTCCTTGAAATATCCCTTTGCGCTTCCTGTCGTGAAATGGCTTAATCTTCCAATCATTTTCTTTTGGAGTAAAACATCAGCCGTAACTGTTCGCCAATCGCTGATAATCATGGAAACTACAGACGGAATGACATTTTGCAAATTTGTCCTCTTGCTTTCATCAATGGCTGATACAGCATTGGCTCTGCCCAGTTTGTCCACTTCAACTACGTATGGAATTATCTTGTTCTGTGTAGCCATATAACCGCACAATCCTATGCATATCATGGCAATAAGCCAACTGATAATGGCAAAAAATCTCCAGCCGTCCCTTGCTTTGATATAGTTGCCATAGCGTTCAAGCCATTCTTCACGACCATCAAGATAAGGGTTGTCAGAAGTTTTTTTAATACTTGCTTTTTCTTTGTCTTTACTGTTAAAAAATGCCATATTCTACCTCAATTATCCCCGCGCTTGACGGATTAAGTTAATATTGTTTTTTGCTTCCTGAGCTATTGTTGAATGGTTTATTTTTGCTTGCTGCCTGCTTGCATTGAAATTCCTGAACGTTTCTTTTGCCTGTCCGAACTTGCCTAAATTTTGCCATTTACTTGCGTCCGTCCATTTGTCGTCTGCACCTTTACCCATTAGACTTTCTTTAGCCAAATTTTTTGAAGAAACTACATTATCAATGCCTCTTGCAGCTCCGCCAATACCACCTTTAGCCATATTGTATGCAGTTCCGGCAACAGCGGCAGCAGCTGTTACTGTATTGGCAACAGTATTAAATGCCTGGAGCATTCCCCCTGCTGTACCGTTTGCATGGCTGACTAGGCTTGAAACTGTTTCTGGCAAGGTAAAGGTAACAGAAAGCAAAACCATGGAAACACCGATAAGTATTAAACAGGTTTCAATGTGATTATCATCATTAAATTGAAAGTTTTGGAATAACGTGAAACCAATACCACAGATAAGTGTTAGAGTGAAAATTTTAAAACCAACAGCAACGGCATACTCAATAGCATTGATAGCCTTACCCCTAAATAAATCACTTGCTCCCAAGGGAATAAGAATAACGCTTGCTGTTACTCCAATAAAAAGTTCACACTTTATGACTATAGTTCGGGCTGTAATCAAAGAAAAAATAATCATAATAATAAACGCACTGATATACATGACAATAACAATAGCTGTTTTTTCCCATGACATATCTTTAGCGGTATTATTTATTATCTTGGTTATTTCTAAACCAGCCAAAAACGGCTTATCAGGATTAAAATTAATGTTTCCAACTGCACTTACAGCAATATTATTCAATCCATTGACAACCATACGTGTCCAGTCCTGATAGTTTTCAATAATTAACAAAAAGACCATACCAAGCAAAAATACCCAAATAATTTGTCCTAAGTATTCCTGTGTATTCGTACTTTGAAGTGCAGCGTTTATACTTGTACGGCAAATTTGAAAAGTAATGACCATATAAAGTAAATCCGTGGCAACAACTTTGAATTTACTGTACCAACGACTACTTTCTTCATTGAATTTATTAACAATCTGCATTATACTTGTTTCATCAACGGCAAATGCTTCATTTGCTAAAATACAAGAACAAAGGAAAATTATTATGATGAAAAAAATTATGGTACTGCTTTTTGTTTGCATTTTTATGACCTCAATAACCGCTTGCACGGATAGTCCTGATAAAATTTATGGTATTTATAAGGATGTAAATGAAAAACGTGATATGTGGGGATATATTTATACACTCTCTGTTTCTGAAAAAGAGATAAAATTTACGGATTCTGCCATTAATTATCCCGTTAAAAAATATGTCAAAAAAGATGACAACTGGATTGCAGAAAACCCCAATGGACCAACCCGTTTTGCAGTTTTAAAATTTATTGATAAAAATACCTTTGAATATATAAGACATAGCGAAGGACAAGAAAAATTTATTGGCACATATGTAAAAATTACTGATGAAGAATTTAAAACCATACGAAATACTCCTAAAAAATGTGAACCTGTAAAAGAACTTCCTTTGTTTGGAAATTAAAACATAGGTAATTCCTGTAAAACAATATACTCATCCTTGAATGTTGTTACTTTATCTGCAATTTCTTCTGAAACTTGCCTTTGTTGCTCGTCACGCATTTGCGTGGCGAGATTGCTTTGAACGGTTGTTGCCACAAGTTCCCGCATTTGCTGCATTTCGGAATATTGTAGCTTTGCCAACTGGTTGGCAGCCTGCAGCATTCCGTTCCTGCCTTCGGCGTTATTGATAAGATCGTTTATATAATCCTCTGTTTTTCCGCGTTCCTCCAAGTCTTTTAACTGGCTTCCTGACAGTTTGAAGGTCGCCTCCGTTGCCTCGTCAATACGCTCCGCCATTTTATCAATGCTTGCCCGAATCGCCACATTTCTTTCTGTAAGCATTGAATTTGGGACATTGACAAGTTTTTGGATTTCATCTTTTGTTTTGTAGTATTCATCTTTCACCTTTTCCAAGCCTTCAATATCAGCCCGGATTGTGTTGATGGTGTTTGTGATTTGGGCAAAACGCGTCATCTCGTCAGAAATTTTGCTGATGATTTGTCTGGGAAGTGCGGCGGTATTGTGAACCATGTCTGTAATCATTTCCACATTTTGCTGGATATTTTTCAACTGATGGGCAGTTTGCTGTATGGCTTCGCCGTATTCCAAGTATAGAACTTTCAACTCTTCAATATTGGTGATACGCTCGAGCATTTGTGTCCAGTAATTAGAACAGTTGACACAATAAACCGCCCCGCCGGCATTCGCCTGACCCACTCCAAAAAGAAAAATCCCTAACGCCATTGCTAAAAATTTTTTGAACATAGCTAATTCCTTAATTTTATTTTACTTTTATTTATTTTTATGATATTTTGTTTATTATGTAGTAATATACTTTATTGTTTGAGGTTATTATGGATAAAAATGAATTTATAAATTTTATACAGATTAATAAGCCTGTCTGTACTAGCTATGACCCCTTTGCGATAGAAAAAAGACAATGCTATTTTTGTAAAAGAATGATGGAAAAAAAGCATTATACTTTTGTTTATTACAAAAGTAATGACACCCTTAAACAAAATCCTTTGTTCTTTTATACTGGTCCCGAATGCGGAGAAATTGTTTTTGAAATAACAAAACAAAATCCTCCGAAATTAACAAACCTTTTAAAAGAACTTACTGATAACAAACAAAAAAATTCAAAAACTGAAAACAATAGTTCTTGTAATAAAACAAAAAACATAGCAAGCAATGAAGAAGGATTGCTCATAACAAGACTATTTCTTTTAGCTGGAGTAAAAAAAGGTTTAGCATTTACTTGTGCTTTAAATTTACAGTTTATACAATTTCCAAATAAAGAATTGACAGAAAACATCGCAATACGTTTAAATGAAAACGCAAAACCATTTTGTGAAGTTAAAAATTGTTCTTCCATAAGAGAATTCCTTTATCGTTTACATCCAAATGAGCATAAAAAGATTAACTTACCAATTTTAGAAAATTTATTATCAGGGAAAGGTGTTTACATTTAACCAATACAAGCGAGAGATAGCTTTAAATTTAAAGTACAAGTTATAGATGTATTACACTCAGACAAACTTACATAATCACCTTTATATAATTTCAGTGTGCGTTCACATTCAACTAGATGAACAAGTTCATCTGTTGCAGGAAACAAATATAATTCCGCTCCAAAATAAGAAGGTAATGTCGTAGAACATTCTAAAATTTTTTGAAAAGAAAATTCATTATTATGTTGGATTAATCCAAACTCCATTACATCCAGTAAAACTTCTTCTAAAGTTTTACCGCATCCAATAATGTCAAAAGAAAGTTTTTTGTCTTTATTGGTTGAGCAAATAGTACACACAACATAATAACCAGCTTTACCTTGTTCTAAAGCTTGTTCTATGGTTTCAACCTTTTTTACTTGACCGTTTTCACCCCAAATATAAATATCTTTCCATATAAAACCAGTTTCTTTGCACATATTATAACTCCTTTTACTCCGCCTTTATTATATATTTCACACCTACATTGACCGGGCGGTTTTCGTTTGCTGTCGGGACAACTTTTGAAGAGTCAAACATAAATCCGTGTCCAGTATAAAATGCAGCCGTATCAGCCGTATGAAGAGTTGTTCCTGATGACACAAAAGCCCCTGAAAAATCATTTATAAAAAATGGGGAAATAGCTCCTTGTCCAGAGTACCTTCCCGTAATATTTCTTATAGTATCACTTTGAACTTCTCCTAATTTTGTTTCGTGTTCCACGCTGCCATATTTGCCATGATTTACAGTCTGACTTCCCGCACCTCTTAGGAACATACCCTTATAATTTGGAGTATTCGGCATAAGTACCGCCAATTCAGGATATAGAACCTCATTTACTTTCTGCCCATCACACTCAAGCCAACCCTCGGGTATTTCTTCCTTTGTCCAAACAATTACAGTTCCAACGGGTACGCCAATTGACTGTGCTTCAACCTTGACTGGTTCAGGATTAAAGCTTGTTGCGTCCTGTAATGCCCATGCATTCGGTACTGCTGTAATCGTATATATATATATATATGCGAGCAGAGCCGCCAAAATTCTCCTTGTTTTCATTATAAAGCTCCTCTTTCCATTAACCATTGTTCCTGCCAATTCTCCGCACCGTATTCGGCACGAAGTTCCTTTATACGTTTGATACTCTCTTTATCGCTTGCACCGATAAACGAGAGCGTCTTTTTGCCAAGCGCAAGCTGTACAAGCCTGCGACCGTAATTATTAACTAGATAATAGTCTTTTTTAGGCTGTGCTTTTTGGGAAATTATGCCTATTTCTTTGTCATTCAACCCTAATTGTGTATAAAGAGAATATTGTTGTGAATGGACTGCATTAGGATTAGCTAAAAGGATTTTTGTAGGACAAGACTCAGCAATAACACTCATAAGACCCGAATTTTCCAAATCGGTTAGACTTTGTGTTGCAAGCACAACTCCACAGTTTGCTTTACGCAGAACTTTGAGCCATTCCCTGATTTTTTCCTTAAAAACCGGATGACCAAGCATTATCCAAGCTTCATCAAGAATTAAAAGACTTGGTTGTCCGTTAAGTGATTTTTGTATTCTATGAAAAATATAAGTAAGGATTGGGATAAGAATTTTGTCACCCATTCCCATGATTTCTTCCATTTCAAATACACAGAAACGTGAAAGCCCCAATGTGTCATTATCAGCATCAACCAGATTGTTGTATGTTCCATTGCGTGTATAGGGCATTATGGCTTCTTTAATTTCCAAGTTCTGTACCAGATTGATAAAGTCAGTAATGGAACGCATATGTTCTGGCTGATTGGATAATTTTATCATTGCGTCATGGATCTCATTTCTTGTCTTTGGAGTAATTTTATAATTTTGTAACTCTAATAATGTTTCTATCCATTCTTCACAAAAAGCCATTTCCCCAGAATTTTCCACACTGACATTCTGCAACGGACAAAAACAAAGTTCATCGCCGACACCTATTTCATAATGAGAACCGCCTGCGCCATAACAAAGCGGCAGCAGACTATTACCTTTATCAAAAGCAAAAACCTGTGCATTTTCATAAGCAAAGAATTGGGCAGCAATAATACCAATAAGCGTAGATTTACCTGTGCCTGTTGGTCCGAGAATGGCAGTATGAGCCAAATCCCTATTATGCAGATTGAACCAGAACGGAGTTGTATTATCTGTTGTAAATACAGCCAATGAGCGGGAACCTTCTGGATAAAATGGGCAAGGATTGTATTGTTCGCCAACATATACACTGGATAATGGCAATAAGTCTGCAAGGTTATCTGTTTTTATCATAGGTCTGCGAATGTTCGCATAACTGTTTCCGGGAAGCGATCCGAGGTACGCCTCCATGGCATTAACTTCTTCAAATCTGCAAGCAAAACCTAAGGATTGTAAAACCTTGCGGACATCTCTTGCTTTGTATTCCAAAACTTCCAAGTCTTCATCAAAAATCAAAATAGTTGTAGAAATATAACCAGCTCCAAGATCTCCAGATTTCACTTGTACTTTTGCATATTCAGCATCTTCACGCATGGCTAATGCATCTTGGTTGAGTTTTGGATTTTTGTTGTTAAGAATTTGATCCTTAAGACTGACAACCTGACTGTTCCAGTCTTTTACATAGCTTTCTATTTCCTTTTCTGCCTGATACTGGTCTAATGAAATAAAACGTGTATTAAACCGCAATTCAAAAGAAACACTGTCAAAACAACGTAAAATACAGGGATAACTTTCGGTTGGGAAACCATCTACACTGATTACCTTGATATGTTTGTTTCCAATTTTCAGGCAGTTTCCACCAATAAGGTCTGCACTTCCTATTAGACTATCCAAATACATGGGAATACTTGGCAATCTGAAAAGCTGAAATTCATTAGTAATACATTGATTAATATGTGTCAGCAGATCACTTTGGATAAAGCTGGTTTGTTCATCATACTGAAATTCGTATTCTTCCAGTCTGGACAGAACAAGAACAGGTGAAAGAAAATCCTGTATAGTTGCAAGAGTATTTTTAAACTCTTGCAAATCTTTCTGGAAATTTCTTTCATAGCTGCTTTTCTTGCTTGTTTTGGTAAGGAGTTTTTCAGGTTTATAAGTAATACTCAAAACATTCCTTGTCTTGAAACATAAACCAGAGCCAAAGAACTCACGGCGTTCATCATCAATCATCTGAGTAACTTTATCAGGAAAGAAACCAAGTGATTTATCCGGATATGCCATTTTGGAACTTCTGATAGCGTCAACATGGATGCAGTATCCAGTGCCAAGATACTTTATAGCGTTACTTACCTGTAAAACTAAATATTCAAGTTCATTGTCTGATATACTGGCAGTATCTTGTCCTTCGTATTCAAAAGCTGCCAAAAATGATCCGTCCTTTTGCAGGATAATGCCATTATCAACAAATACAGCATACGTGAGAAGGTCTGACAACCCTTTTACATTCTGACGAAAATCTTGCAATTTTAGCATTTACATTAACTCCAATTATATTTTTACAAACGAGAAAAAAAACGTATTTGCTATGCTGAAGAAGCATATAATAACTAAGATGGGTAAAGCTATTTTGATAATACCATCAATTAATTCACTATAGTTTTTGCCTTCTTTATAAAATTGCAGTAACAATAATAAAAGTACTCCCGTTATAGACAAATATTTCAGCCAATTTCCAGTGAGGATATTGACCAACTTTTCTAGAGGAGGAGTTATTTCCTCTGTTGTTTGAAAAACTTCTGCTTGACCTTTGAACATACTCCAAAAATCAATATCTAAAAAAAGCAACCCCATAACAATAATAAAAATAATAAAAATAATAAGATAGCATAAGAAATGAACTTTTGTCCTTTGACTGTCCAAAGCATAGGCTTGTTCTGCAATTACTGCTCTTTTTGCTTTCAACTCAGTAACAATTTTTTCATTGTAGATACTGAGGTTTTCAATCTGTTTCTTTTTCAGGATAACATCCTCAAAAAGAAGATGGTAATCATTTTTTTGTTTATTTAAAAAGCCATTGAGATGTGAAATCTTTTTCTGTTGATTGATATTTTCATTTATCACTTCTATATATTTATTTCGTTCTTCTCTATACCTTTTCTTGTAATAAACAACTTCATTAGACAAACATTTTACATTGGAACGACTGCTATCCAACTTCTTTTTTACCTGAGCAATATCATTTTTATATTGCTTAAGAAGTTCAGCAAATTTGAGCAAAATTTGAATATCTTCTCGTGGTAATTTTTCAGTCTCAATGCAAGCCCTAATTATATCGTAAAAATCTTCAGTAAGCTCGTTTTCTTTATTTTCTCGCTTTGTAGCCACCGTCTCTTCTCCACCGTGGTGTTTTTGCTGCATAAAAACGTTGATAACCTATAGATTTACAGATTATTTTGAAATAAATAGGGTCTTTCTTGCATAATTGGCGTAATAAAAAAATAAAAATAAACCAAATAATTGCTCCTATTACCAGACTAATCCAGTTACGCACGGAATAAGGAATAATTCCTGAGACCAGCAACGCAAAAAAGAATAACTCTTTTTCAACTCCAAGGATTGTCTGATAACGGATTAGAGACTTATTTATTGGTCTCATAAAATTGCCCCAGAAAAAGGAAATGCCCAGTTAACCAATGGTCCAGCACCAGTCAGAGCTCCTGCAGGTATTGCAACTTTTATGACCCCTTTCATGGTGTCAGAAGCTTCACTGCCTTGCATCATATAACCAACAAAAGCGACAATAAAACATAACGTTGAAATTGCTACTGCCCACGGTCCAGTAAACAAGTCAATCAGTTTTTGAAGCGGAGTGCTAAACTCACTTACACCGCCGCTTGCTAATGCAAGTTCAGGAACTACTGTAATTGCTAATGCCAAACCAAGAATAAAAATTTTTCTTGTGTTGAATTTTTTCATATTATACCTCGTATACAGTGTTTATTTCATAATCCTGCGTTTTAGGATTAAACTCTTTTACTTCAATAATTTTGGATAGTTGACGGAGATTGTCTTTTGTTTTTTCCATGAATACAATTAAATCTACAGCCCGACCTATAAGTTTACGCTTTTCGCCGTTTCCGGCTTCCTCTGTAAGCTCTTCCATACGCATAAGGGCTTCTTCTGCACTGTTGGCGTGCAAAGTCCCTATTCCTCCAGGATGACCTGTATTCCAGGCTTTCAAAAGCTCAAGAGCAGCCCTGTCACGGACTTCGCCAACCAAAATTCTTTTGGGTGCATATCGCATACAAACTTTTGTCAAACTTTGCATAGTTATGTTTGCAAGGTCATTGGTTCTAAAAAATACGGTATTTTCACTTGCGGATTGTAGTTCAGGCGTATCTTCCATAATAAGCAGCCTGTCTTTTGGGCAGAGTTCGGAAAAAACATCAATCACAGCATTTACAAAGGTTGTCTTTCCTGTTGATGTGCCACCTGCTACAATTATATTTTTTTTATCAAGTACAGCCTGTTTGATTATTTCAATGACTTTTTCTGTGATTACTCCATGAGAAAGATATTCTGATAATGGAATAATCTTGTTGGCTTTTTTACGAATTGAAAAACTAGGCTTTGTCACGATAGGTGGATACGTTCCTTCAAATCGTGAACCATCCAGAGGAAAATTGCCTTCTATTATTGGAGTTAAAGAAGTAATAGTTACATCAAGTCCGCTTGCAACCAGACTAAGAATAAGCCTTGCTTTATCTTCATCTATATTGCCAATGTGTTCCTGGTTTTTTCCGTATTCTTCAATCCAGAGTTTACCGTCAGGATTAAGCATAATTTCAACTACACTAGGATTTTCTAATGCATTCAAAATAAGCTCACCACAAGCAAAACGCAGACTTTCCAAAAGCTTTATATCAACCATAAAAATGCCCCAATAAATTACTAAAATGTTGACCGAATAAAAGTAAGCAAAGAATTACAATAATAAGATAAAGTCCTAATACAGGTTTAAAATTACCTTTTTGATTTTCTTCTTTATGGGTAACTTCAACTTTTTGGACACCACTGTTTTGTAAATGTTTATCCAATTCAGTTAAGAAATTATTCAAAACTTGTTGATAAACATTTTCCAGTCCTTCTTTATATTCCTCTTGCAATTTCTGCTGTTCATTCAAGCAAGCATTTAAAATTGGAACAATTAATAAAATTGGGTCGTCCTTATCAACCTTTATGTCGTACTTATTCAGAATTAAAGCCCGCACCTCATCAAGGCTCATGCCAAAGCCGTCAGGCAAAAAATATTCCTTTTCCTGCTTTTGTGGCTCTTGTTCATGCTGCTGTTCTTGCTGCATATCTTCTAAAATATCCATTGATTACTCCAAATTAATAGATACAGGCATTATCAATACGGCTTTTAATTTCTGCCCAGTACTTTTTTAGCCGTGATTTCACAGCAATAGGATTGCTGCCATTGATACCCGCCTGGAAGCTTTGCTTTTTAGCAAAAAGTAGTTCCAGGTCTTTACCGATTAAATCCTTATTGCCGATTGGAAGTTCAATCGTTGCATAAATATGATTTTGATTTTCTTTTATGACTTTGAAATCATCAAATTGCATGTCATCAATAGCGATTTTGCCAAAATAAGGATTTTTCCAAACAACAATGTCAGCATCAGAAAAATTGGAAATTAATTTATTAAAACCATTCAGTGTATCAAGAAGAGCTTGTCCGCCAGTTATAACAGTATGTAAAAAAGCTTTATGTCCATTGTCAGCTAAAATACAGAGCATGTCGCTGTCAGCAATATACGCACCTAGAGCAATAAAAGAACTTGCACCATTATCAATGATTATTTGTGAATTTTCAGGTGCATTTGCCAGTTCCTCAAGCAGCAAGTCAAATTTACGAGAATCGATATTGTCGCCGTCTTCCTGCATTATATCGATTTGCTTTATGGAGTTGCTGTATTCAGTAAACGCAGAAAGCGTTTTGTTTACAGGGTCAGTGTCATACCCATATGTAACATAGTCAGCTTCTGCAAAATATTGGAAAAGCATTGACGCTATCATGCTTTTACCTACACCGCCTTTGCCCTGTAAAATGAAATGAATTGTTGCCATTAGTTACTCTCCTCTTTATTTTCAGTATTTTTTATTAAAGTTGAATAACTTGCACCATCTGTAAAAGAAACTTTTTGTGATGGAGTTTGTTCTTGTCTTTGTTCTTTTTGGTTATTTGAATTTACCGGTTGTTTTTGTTCAATTTTAGCATTATTAATTTTAGTTAACTCATAGATTTTTATGTATCGTGAGAAACTTTTATAAGAACCTGCAATTTTACCTTCACTGCAAAGTTCATCATAAATCAGTTTCACGGTATAACCTTGCATTAATTTATTTTGCACTATCTCTTTAACCGCTAAGAACTGAACTCTTGCCATTCCTCTTTTAATCCTTTCTGCCATTTATCACCTCACCGTCTTCTTCTGAATAATTGTATTTTGTCTGTGTCTATGTATTGCATTCCCTGGTCGTACAATAAACAAGGTACAACCCATTTGCCCTCATATGTTAAAACTGGATCAGCGCTTATAAAAGTTCGTTCAAAATAGCCGTTATCAAGTGGAACTCTAATTTCATCATTTCTTCTCAAATCCGGTTTTTTAGGTGTTTTATTTCCCAGCAATTCAGCAATACAGTTCAAGACTTCCTGCATGCTGCTAACTTTTTTCAAAACTTTCCGATTGTGTTCCACTTTCAAACTACCGTCTGCCTTTTTCTCAATCACGAACTTTTCTGTCCTGTCGTCAAAACTTACAGAAATCCGGTTCGGAATTTGTGTATTAAAACTTGTAAGTTTTGACATATTTTTTATCTAACCTCTTGATTTGTTATATTTTGTAAAAACTGCATAGCAGTAATATTTTTATTTTTTTCAATCACTCCAAAAGAAAAACCATTGCTGTATAATTCAATAAATCTTGCCTTAGTAACGAACTGCCTAAAACCAAATTCAGGCTTGAATTTTCCTGCAAACTCATGCCATGCCTTTTCAATATCTTCTAATTTTGCTTTTTCTTTGGAGTTATTAACCAAAGCCTTTTTTTGTTGTTCCCATTGTTTATTTGCACGTTCCACATCCTCAGCACTAAACTGATGGGCGTGTTCTTTCTTTGGTTCAAAATACTGCATTGGTACTTCTTCCCACTTTGCGTTTGCTAAAAACTTTGAAAGACAAGGAATATATCTGCCGTTCTCTCTGTTCCACTGCTTGGAGTTCATAAAAAATGAAACAGCTTTTTTGAAATATTCAAACGGTGGAAGCAGCTGCTTCTTTTTGAGCTTGATAAATTGCGTTATTGCAAACTGTTTATTTTCTTTTCTGGGATAACAATCCCAAAATTTATTAAAGTCCCCCTCAAAAGAATTAGTTGTCTCTTTTTGCCTACCAATGTTTACTTTTTCTGATGAGGGGGTAGGGGGAGTTAACTTGTTAATATTCTTAATATTAATTTTACTGTCAAAATTTGACACTTGCTTGTCAAAATTTGACACCTTTGGGCAAAACAAAAAGAATTTGTGATTTTCAATAATTACAAAACGTAATTTTACTAATTCTCTGATATATTTTTTTAATGAGTTTAAAGAACAGTTCATACGCTGCATTAAAGTCTTAAGTGCGGGATAACAAAAATGTTTATCTCTGGCATATTCACAAAGCAGCGTAAATAACACCTTTGCATGATTTGATAGTTCTTTATTGCTCATTATATAAGATGTCATAATGGTTCCTCGTGCCATTTTAGCCGGCACAAATTCAACATAGCTTTCCATAGCTTTTTTCCTAATAAGAACCTAAAAAAAGTATGAAAAATAAGACCCTAATTGCTTGACAACAGGCACGATTTGACGTATATTTTACTCATCCTAATAAGAACATAGGACGGTAAAACGTCTTATTTTTCTAATCCGTAAAAGTTCCCGCTTTTACGGATTTACTTTTTATTAGTTCCGTATATTTTTGTTTTCGTATCCTCTTGAAAACGTTGTTTGAGCGGCTGACTCATCAGTGCCTAAACACCACTTTAGGCAGACGGCTCCGAAGAACCGTTTCGTCAAATCTTTGCTATTATTTTTTGTCGTTTGTACCTATTCTTCTTGTTCCTCCTTGTTTTTGTTTGAATTGTCTTCTCTTGGAATATGGAAAAATTTTGCAATAAAATCACATGATTTTATAAAAAATTCTTCATTAACTTCACCAAATTTTTCTTTTTGAAGACTTGATAAGTCATCAGAAATAATTTTATTATCTTCACAAAAACCAAATAAAACAAATAATTGGCATAAGTCTTCACTTTCTATCTTTTTTTTATCTTTTTCGAAAAGCGAAACTTCATTCCGAATTTCATTCTCATTAACTTTATTAAATTTATGTTTTAGAATTATCGTTTTATCTTTTAATGTTGTTTTCACTTCTACAATTATAGTGTTACGTTCTTTTTCAGATTTTTTAAAAAATCTTGAAACAAGTGTTTGTATTTTCTTTTCCATATTTGAATTTTGCATAAAATTAACCCCATTAAACAAAAACGGTTTCCAGAGCTTTCCCGGCTTCCTCTTTTGAGGAAAACACAAGTTCGCTGTGGAAACCGTTATAAGAAATAGACTGACCGCCGTTTTGAAGAACAGCGATAGCAATTTCAGTGACTTCTTGTTCTAAAATTTGATTATTGTCATCAATTACAAATATGATATCACCATATTTGTACTTTGACTTAATAATGAATTGGTAGCGAACTTCTGCAACGCGAGGAGCAGAAGCCGCTACTACATCATAAGGAGAGGCAGAGGTATGAGAAAGGAAATTTGAAATATCTTGTTGAGAAATACGAACTATTTTCGTACCGACAAGCATGGCTTGTTTAAGTTCTTCTTGAACTCCAAAAGAAATGTCATGCCCGTCAAGTTCTAAAAGCCAAAACTCATCAGCCCATGAAATCATGGGATAATCAAGTTCAGCCCATCTTCTAAAGCTTGTATCTATGCCGTATTGGCAAATTTGGTGTCCGTATGTAATAGGGGAGAAGACAGTCGCACCCTCACTCATCAAAAAAGCAGCAATACTGGTTGCAGTTCTGTAGCGTGCCTCTCTGACTTGCGGGTCGCTGTGCGAATAAGGTAAAGCTAAATATATTTTTTTATTTTTTAGCTTATTAAACATAAAAACCTCTTATAAACTAATTCGTTATAAGAGGTTAAAATTTTATCTGCTGGCGGAGAAAGAGAGATTCGAACTCCCGGAGGACGCAAATCCTCAACGGTTTTCAAGACCGCCGCTATCAACCGCTCTGCCATTTCTCCGTGTCAGCGAACTATTAGTAGCATAAGAAATAAAAGCAAGTCAACAATTTTTTTCTCTGCATTGCAGTCCTCTTTATGCATCCGTGCGTAAAAATTCAGGTTGCTTTTTTTCATGGGAAAAAGAATTCTTTTCTTCCTCTGCCTTTCTCTTTTCTTTTTGAAAACAAGCGTGTTGTCTGCAAAAGCATTAAATTTTAATTTCATTGCCGTACAAAATTTATTTGATAGCCGGCTTGCTTTATAAAACAATTTGTTTTGAAATATTTTTCTTTTCAAAAACAGCAATCAGGATTAACCTGTTTGACAGCGTTTTTGCAACAAAGTCCGGATACATTTCTTTCTGCCAAAAACATAACTCCGGTATAAAAAATTTTATTTCTATCTAATTGAAAAATAATAGTATTTTATTAATGGCACGATAGTAGCATTACTATAAGCAAGCATTAATTTTCTTGTTTCACACAGCTTTTCAAAAGAGAAACAAAAAGGTGGTAACCATGCAATATATCAAGAATAACACCGCAAACGCACAAACAAGTCCGTTCGTTGTTTCTGTCGAAACTTTGACATATTTTATTCTTTGCCTCACAGCAATGTTTATCCTTTCAGCCGTGGCGTATGTACCCGCTGCCCATGCTATTCGGCTGAAGGACATTTCCAGTATTTCCGGTGTCCGCAACAACCAATTAACAGGCTATGGACTGGTTGTCGGGCTTGGCGGCACAGGTGACAGAAGAGATGATTTAACCGCCTCTTCTTTAACCAATATGCTTGAAGGCATGGGTATTGCCGCAGGTTCTGCACAAGTGGAAGCCCGCAACGTTGCCTCTGTTATGGTCACTGCCAATTTGCCTGCTTCCGCCAAGGCAGGCAGCGCCATTAACGTGACTATTTCCAGTATCGGTTCTGCTTCCAGTCTGCAGGGCGGCGTTCTTTTGCAAACTCCCCTGACCGGTCTTGACGGCAAGGTATATGCCATTGCGCAGGGACCTTTGGTTGTCGGCGGTTTTTCTGCAGCGGGCAATGCCGCTTCTGCCCAAAAGAACCATACTACGGTAGCAACCATTCCAAACGGCGCCACCGTTGAGCGGGAAGTCCCTTTTTCTTTCAATAACCAAAGTGAATTAACCATTAATATGCATGTGCATGATTTTACCACCACCCAGCAAACCGTTGAAAGCCTCAACAGCAGTCTTGGCGGTGAATATGCCTCTGCCAATGATGCCTCAACAATCAGACTGCAAATTCCCGGTGAATTTCGCGGAAACCTTGTTCCTCTCATGGCTTCTATTGAAAATTTGAATATTACCCCGCAAAACGCGGCAAAGGTTGTTGTGGACGAAAAGACGGGGACCATTGTTATCGGTAAGGACGTCAAGCTTGCCCGTGTAGCTATTGCTCATGGCAATTTGCAGGTGACTATTCAGGAAAGCATGGACGTAAGCCAGCCTAATGCCTTTGCGCAGGGCACAACCGTTGCTTCTCCGGTAACCGACCTGATGTCAAGAGAAGAATCCCGTAATTTGCTTCTTGTTGAAGGTGCGACATTGCAGGAATTAGTGGACGGATTAAATGCCATTGGAGCATCTCCTCGTGACCTTATCAGCATTTTGAGAGCTTTGAAGAGTTCCGGTTCTCTCTATGCGGACTTGGAGGTATTATAATATGAGTCAAGCAATGAATATGATATCTGACATGGCAGTACAAAATGCCGGTCAAGCCAACTTAGATACCCAAAGAAGTCGTCTGGAAAACATTTCGAAGTCAGAGGATCAGGCAACCAAGGAAAAGGAATTACGCAAAGCTGCAGAAGGCTTTGAAGCAATATTTATCCAAAAGATGTGGGACGAAATGCGCTCCTCTCTTCCGAAGAACGGTATGCACTACAGCAAGGAAGAAGAATATTGGCAGTCCATGTACAGTCAGGAACTTGGCAAGAGCATGGCAAGTGTCGGCGGTATCGGACTTGCGGATATGATGGTCGAACAATTGACCCGCCCCATGAGCACTCCGCAAACAGGTGCTTTGAGCCGTATCCGTATGGCAGTAAAGCCTGCTCCCCTCGTTCCTTCAGCTTCTGCCGAAAATCAGGCAAATACGCAAAATCCGGTGCAAAGCCAAAAGATTGCAGCAGCAAAGCCGCAAACTATTAATACGGAAGAATTATACGAAGAGTTTACTCCTGCTTCCCGTGATATCGCGGTACAGCCTGCCAATATGGCACAAAACGTAAGCACGGCACAAAACATAAGCAAGGAAAACGAAGAAAAGGCACGTCAAATTGAACAGCCGCAAGTTGTCCGTACGACCTATATTACCAATTTGCCCCCGAATAAGCGGACAAATGCAATTTTGGACGCAAAGGGAAATCCCATTAAGAAGACTGCACCACAAACAGCAAGACCCGTTCAGGAAAATGCTGCACAAAGAAATACGCGTACTGCCGATGTACAAACAAATTTTGACAGTCTGACAACGCAAAATCTGCAAAATATCCCTGAAATGCCCATTGTTATGCAAAACCGAGCTGAACAGCCAAAGGCAGATACAAAGGCAGAAACGGGAGATATGCTCGCAGGTATCAGTACAACCTATATTCCGTATAATCAACGGATTGCCATGATTTTGGCAAGCGAAGGACAAAGACAGCAGGAAGAACGTCTGGAAGCGGAACGTTTTGAAGCGGAACGCACACAGCAAACTGCAGAAAGTCAAACAAAGCCCGCCTTCAAACTTCCGAGTCTGGAAGACGCCCTGCGCATGGGAACTCTTGTTGCTTCCCTTTCTCCCGAAGAAGAAGCACAAATCCAAAATATGCAGGCAAACAGCCAGACAGCAGTACAGGAACAGCATATTGGCGGAGGAGCTGTGTTAAAGAATACTCCTGTTGCCGAATTTGTTTCTGCCCTCGCTCCGCAGGCAGATTTCAGCATGCCTGTTGAAGGCAGCATCTCTTCTCCTTTTGGCTGGAGAATGGATCCTATCAATCATACGAGAGCATGGCATACAGGGCTTGATATTCAGGCAGAAAACGGAAGCTCCGTTACTGCAAGCATGGCAGGCACGGTAACCTATGCAGGAGAAGATGCGGTTCTTGGCAATATGGTGATTATCGATCATGGCAACGGTATAGAAAGCGTATACGGTCACAACAGCGAACTGCTTGTCAAGGCGGGGGACATTATCAATTCTGGCACACAAATTGCAAAAGTAGGTTCAAGCGGCAGAACAAACGGAAGCCACTTACACTTTGAAATCAGACAAAATGGGCTTTCCATCAACCCTGAACCGTATTTCAGCAAGGAAAAAATTTCCTGATAACCCTTTAAAACAAAACGAATAGATGACATAAATTTGACGGAGGATCACATGTTTACAACCATTCAAGAAACGCTTAATCGTCAGGATAAAGCTCTTGACCTGATGAAAGACCTTTTGCAGGAAGAATTTTCCCTGCTGATGAAACGTGATACTGACGCCATTATGACTATTGAATTTTCTATTCATGAACTTTTAAGACAACTGGCAACGGAAAAAGAAAGCATAATCAAGGCACTGGGCGGCGGACGCCTGAAGGACTATGCCCAAATGCTTCCCGAAGATAAAAAGGAAATTATTATTTCCTTATGGCTGAGCATTGATAAGAAAGAACAAGCCTGTGCAAGGCAAGCTTCTATGAATACCCGTCTTTCTTTAGGACTTTTAGACCAAAGCAAGGAACTTTTGAACTACCTGCATGAACGGATTATCCCGCCGCAGCGCACCAGTTACAGCAGACGCGGAACCTATACAAACCAACATCCGCAAGCCACAATTCTGAGTGCAAGATATTAAAATTTTTTGAGGCATTATTATGGTAACCAACTTACTCAATATAGGAAACAATGCAATACGGGCAAATCAGGTAGCTATTAACACTACCGGCAACAACATTGCAAACAGCAACACTACCGGCTATGTTCGCCAATCTGTACGTTTCCAAGAATCAACTCCTTTTGAGTACAGACCGGGGCAAATTGGCACAGGCACCTATGCTCAGGAAATTTACCGTAATTTTGACCGTTTTCTGGAAAATAATTTTCTTTCACAAAACGGACTGTATAATATGTGGAATGAAGAGTCCGTTATTATGCAAACGGTACAGACTGTTTTCAACGAAGCAAATACGAACGGTATCCACGACCAATTATCAAATTTCCTGCAGGGCTGGACAAAGCTCAGTACCAGTCCTCAAAGCACGGCGGTACGGGAAGATTTAATTTCCAAGACACAAAATCTGACCATGCTTTATCAGAATGCAAAGCAATCTCTTGCCGATACAAAAAGAGAAATGAATGATTACATTAATCTTGCCGTATCCGATGTCAATGAGCTTATTGACCAGCTCGCCGATGTTAATCAGGAAATTTCAAAAACCTACAATCCGCCCAGCAATAACTGCAATTCCCTTTTAGACAGACGTGATGCGCTGGTAAGAGAACTCAGTACGCTGGTTGATATTAAGGTACAAGACAGAGGTCCTCGTGATTTCAAGGTATATCTGCAGGAAGGCATGCCTTTAGTTGAAAATCAAATCAAGTACCACATTTCCAATCAGGGACCTTTCTACGAAAACGACTGTAAGAACTTTACCGGTGAGCTGCATTTTGAAGGCTCCAGCTCCTATGAATATACCATGGAATTTGTCAGTGCAACGGAATTTAAGGTTTCCATTGACAATGGCAAGACATGGGTGGAGGACAAAAACGGCAATAATATTTTTACCGTTCCTCCTGTCGGGGAAAAGCTTGATATCGGTGAGCTTTCTATTTCCTTCACGGGTGAAGGATTGAGGGAAGGCGATACTCCTTATTTCGATGTTGATGATAAGTTTTATATTGTTCCAAAGGACAGCGTTTTTTGGCATAAGCCAACCCGTGATCCTATCAACGTCAGCAAAAACCTCAATATGGAAAGTCTTGGCGGTAAGCTTGGTGCATACTGTGAAGTGCGTGACAAAAGACTTGGCAAGTACGAAGCACAGCTTGACGCCTTGGCTGAAAGCCTTATCTGGGAAGTAAACCGTATCCATAGCCAAGGTTCAGGACTTGACGGGTTCAATCACATTATCGGAACAACCAAGCTTGACAGAACGGATTTAGCCCTTGGCAGTGACTGGCAAACCTTTGCTTTCCACGACAGATTGACTGAAGGCAATGCAAATTTATATTTTTACAATGAGAAGACCGGTGAACCTCTTTTGTCCGGTTCTTTGAACTTCAATTTTACCGGTGTGGGCGATCCGGAAAACTTTGACCCCGCAAAGCACAGCCTGCAGGATGTTGCCGCTGCCATTAATAACAGTTTTGTTGATGCAAACGGCAGACAATTAGTCACCGCAACCATTGAAGGCGGTATGCTCCAAATGACGGCTGCCGAAGGTGTGGAATTCAAGTTTGGTGCCGATACCACCGGTATTTGGGCAGCTCTTGGCATCAATACCTTTTTTGCCGGTGACAGTGCTTCCACCATTGAAATCAATCCTCATTTGATTGATAATCCGGAACATATCAACTCAGCCTCCATTGACGGACAAACAGAAGGCAATATCGGTGACGGCATGATAGCCCAGCGTATCGGCAAGCTGGCAGAAACTCCTGTGACCATCAACACAGTCTGGGAAACAAGACAGGAAAGTTTATTGTCCTATTATGCCGGTATAGTTGGCAATATCGGTTCTGATACCAGAAATGCGAATTTCAATGCCGATTATTATCAAACTCTTGCCAATGAAGCAGAAACACAAGCTCAGTCCGTTTCAGGGGTCAACCTTGATGAAGAGCTTACCTTACTGATTAAATTCCAACATTCTTATACAGCTGCCGCCAAGCTGATTACAACGGCAGATCAAATGTTTGAAACCCTCCTCGGCTTAAAGCAATAGGCAAAGCAGGGTGAAAGGAGAACGGTATGCGTATTACTCATAATATGATGTACAACTCAATGACTAATAATATGAATTCTATTCTCAGCGATTACATGAATTACGGCGTACAAATGTCCACCCAAAAGCGTGTAAACAATCCTTCTGACGACCCGACAGGAACTGTACATATCCTCAATTACCGTGCTTCTATCGCTATTAACGAAACCTATATCGACAATTCCAAAGAAGCCGCCTCATGGCTGAAGAGTACCGACGGTGCCTTGCAGCAAGCTCAAACTGTTCTGAAGCGTATCACGGAACTGGCTGAAGAAGCGGCTACCGGTACTGCATCTGCGGAAAACAGAATGCAAATTTCCTATGAAATCAAACAACAATTTGAACTTTTGATGAATATTGCCAATACCGAATACAATGGCACGCATATTTTTTCAGGTCATAAAACCGACAGTTCTTCCTATGTCCAGAAACTTGGCATTATGACGAAGAATGAAGAATTTAACGATGCTATTTTTGAGGTAGAAGGAGGTCTTCCCCAAACCGCAATGATACGCTTTCCCGCTGACGGTGAAATTGGCGGAGCAAATGACCTTGTTTATGAATACTCCAAGGACGGCGGACAAACATGGGAAACAAAGACCCTTGCCGCAGGCGATACAACCCTTGATGTGGACGGTGCTGTTGTCAATATAGCGCTGAAAGAAACCGTGCCGCCTACCAATCCTCCTACCTATCAGCCTATCAATGTAAAAGCCTATGATGCGGAAGCTGTCACTTCTCCCACCAATGGCTCCATGCTCTATATCCGTCCTTCTGCTCAGTATATCGGCGATGACAATGATTTTCCGCCGGAAGTGGATGTCTTTGGAAACAATTTCACTGCCGCAGCGCAGGGTGACTTTAAAACAGACGTACAGGTAAAATTTCCGGAGCATGTCAGCGTAGGGCAAGACGGCACCGTTGAATTTCAATACAGTGCTGACCATGGTATTACGTGGCAGACAGGGCGGGCAACAACCACGGCAGGAAGTACCAGCGTGCGCGTTGTTATCCCCGGCGGTTATGTTGACGTGGAAGCAGGGAATGGGGTAAGTATTGACGCAGGTTCTCAATTTGTTGTTCGTCCAAACCGTGCAGAAGAACAGGGCTATGAAATTGCCCCCGGTGATTTTATCCATATCACCAATGACGGCAAGGATATTTTTGGCGGTATTTATCAGGCTAAGGGCAGCGACCATGTGACGCCTGTCAAGGATCCCAATATTTTTGAAACGGTTTCAGATTTAATTGCGTACTGCCAAACCAATAATCAGGATGGCTGCGGACAATCTGTTGAAGATTTGAGAAAAATGAGTGATCACCTGCTGACAAAGCTTGCCAGTGTCGGCGGAAAGTATAATCGGGTTGAAGCCAATTTAACGGTTATGACTACCCACCAGCTCAACCAGCAGGAACGCATGAGCAATATTGAAGATGTTGACTTGCCTACACTTCTCAATAATATTAAAAAGCAGGAAGTTACCTATCAGGGGGTTTTGCAGACTTCCAGCATGATTATGAATTTAAGCCTGTTAAATTATATCTAACAGTTTTATAGGTGTCCTATGCTTATTTTGACAAGAAAAGCCGGCGAAAGCCTTTATATTGGCGATGATATAAGAATTACTCTTATTGGTGTGCAGGGAAAACAAGCACGCATCGGGATTAACCTTCCTGATACCATGACGGTTTATCGGGAAGAAGTCTATAAGCGGGTTATGCAGGATAATATTTCCGCAGGACAGCGTGAAAATAAGGAATTATCCGATGACAGCAAGCTCCCCAGCTTCATCGAAACCCGCGTGGGCAGCCTCAAGCTGGATAAGGATAAATTCATTTCCATGCCGAAGGGACTTATTGGCTATGAAGATGAAAAACAATATACTATTATTGAATATAAGGAACATTCTCCTTTCTATATTTATCAAAGCATCAAAACCCCTGATTTTGCCGTGCTGATTACCGATCCGTATTTCTTCATGAATGAATATACCGTCAAACTCAATGAAGCGGAACAAGCCCTTTTGGAAGCGGAATCCGCAGAAGATGTCAATGTTTTTGTCACGGTTATTGTTCCCCACGGCAGACCGGAAGATATTACCCTGAACCTTTCCGGACCTATCTTTATCAACCATAAAAAGCGTATCGCTATTCAGGTTCCCCAAGATATTACCCCAACCCGTGTTCTTTTGCGTGATTGTATAGAAAAGTTACAATCCGAAACTGAAAATTAATTGTACTTGCTATTAAATAAGGTTAATGGTAATACTCCCACAATAAGAGAGTATAAAAATTATCATGACAAAAAGAGTATATAACTTTACATGGGATCTTATTGGCAATATTGAAGAAGGACGCCCCACTTTGGGCAATGAAACACGGCTGGAAGTTTACAGGCTGTTTCAGTTTACAATACGTGACGTTTTAGAGCAAAAACTTGGCTCCAAAGAGGAAGCGGATAAAATTTTCTTTGAAGCAGGCAAATTATCCGGCAGACAATTTGTTGAAAAATTTGTTGGAAAACAAAACTCCATATACGAATTCCTTTCCCTTGTTCAAAAAAAATTAGAAGAATTTAAAATCGGTATTTTACGGATTGAAGAAGTGACAGACGGAAACATGCGGCTTCTTCTTTCTGTTGAAGAAGATCTTGATTGTTCCGGACTTCCTGATCTTGATATGGAAACCTGTCACTACGATGAGGGCTTTTTGAAAGGAATTTTAGAATATCAGCTGGAATGTGATTATTCTGTGAAAGAAATCGACTGCTGGTGCCTTGGAGGAAGAACTTGCCGTTTTGAAGCCCGAAAAACAGCTGATTGAGTGAGAAATGTGTCCGGAAGAAGAAAATAATAATCCAGAGCCTGACCAACAAAAAACAATTTTAAGCAATGATGCGCAGGAAATTCTTGACATCATGCTTTCGCTTTTAAAAAATGGCACACGCTCCTTTGTTCCGCCTGACTTTATTCAGGAAAATGAAGAATTTAAACAAATTCTTGCCATTCTCATCGCTACACAGGATTTTTGCGATGCCCTGCGCAAAGGGGAAATTGATCACCTTACAAAGACAAAAGGCTATACTATTTCCCAGCTTAAAGCCGTGCAAATGGAACTGCGCAATCTTATTTGGCAAATGAAAGAAATTAGCAAAGGGCAGGACTATGCCGAAACCTCCGGCAGCACGCATTTGACCAGTTCCTTTAACTCCATGATGGGAAATCTTACCTCCAAGATACAAAAACTCCGCCAATCCAAAAAAGATTATCAGGAAATTTCTTCCCGTGATCCGCTGACAGGTGCTTTTAACAGAAATGCTCTGCAGAATGAATTTGTTAACGCTGTCAACAATGCTGTCAAAAAAAAGTACAGCTGCGCTCTTTTTTATATGGATATAGATTTTTTCAAAAAAATTAATGATACCTACGGGCATGCCATAGGCGACGTCATACTCAAAACATTTGTAGCAAGGATTTATGAATGCAAGCGGGATACAGACTTGTGCTGCCGGCTTGGCGGTGAGGAATTTCTTATTCTTCTTCCCAACGTCATTGAAAGTTTTATCTCCAATATTGATGAACGGTTACGGAAAGAAATTACTGAAAAAGAAATAGATACTCCCACAGGGGCTCTTTCCATGACATACAGTGCTGGGGTAACGTATTTTACCCCGGAAACAGAAATCACTGAAAAGGAACTTTTAGAAATCATCAATTATGCCGATTACTTGCTCTACGAAGCAAAACACAGTGGCAGGAATAAAAGTATTATCCAAAAATACGAATAATCCTTTTCTTTACCCTTGTTCTTTTCATGGGCATCGGCAGCTGTTCCGAGTATGAGGCTGCTTTTTCCCTTAAAATCTTTTTTTGCAAAGGAAAAAACTTGCTTTTTTCTGCTTTTTATGAAAATAATAAGCGTTTCTTGCTTAACATTTTCATTTGGCACGGATAACTATGGAGCAATTTTTTCAGCAAATTATTAACGGTTTTGCCATTGGGGGTATTTATGCCCTTGTCGCCCTTGGCTATACAATGGTATACGGCGTTCTCAAACTCATTAACTTTGCCCACGGGGATTTATTTACCATTGGGGCGTATCTTGGTTTAACCCTCTTTGTCAGCTTTAACCTTGCAAATGCCCTGCCTGTTTATGCGGCAATTATTGTTGTTGCCCTCATGGTAATGGGGCTTGTTGCGCTTATCGGCGGGCTTTTGGAACGCATTGCCTATCGCCCCTTGCGCAATGCAAACAGGCTTTCTGCTGTTGTTTCTGCGGTGGGTGCTTCTATTTTTTTCCAAAATGCCATTTTACTCCTGTGGGGCGGTAATTATTACGTTTATCCCGAAAGTGTGCGTCCGACAACCATTATCAATATTTTTGGCATGGGGGTGCCTGTTATCCGTTTTGTGCTTATTGGTGCGTCCGTTATGCTCATGCTCGTTTTATACTGGTTTATCCACAGAACCAAAACAGGAACGGCAATCCGTGCAGCTGCCATTGATCAGGGAGCAGCCAAGCTCATGGGCATAAATGTCAACCGCATTATTTCACTTGTTTTCCTCATAGGACCGGGGCTTGGCGGCGTTGCAGGGCTTATGGTGGGTCTTGCTTACGGGCAAATAGATTATAATATGGGCTTTTCTTACGGGCTCAAAGCTTTTACTGCTGCTATTTTAGGGGGTATCGGCAATATTCCCGGAGCTATGATCGGCGGACTTATTTTAGGACTGGTGGAAACGCTGGGTGCTGCCTACCTTACCATTGCATGGAAAGACGCTATTTCTTTCTTTGTGCTTATTCTTATCCTCATTATCCGTCCAACCGGTATTTTAGGGGAAAGGGTGGCTGACAAGTTATGATATTCAAAAACACAAAAAATACCTATTTTTACCTCTTTGGCATTTTTGCCCTGTTCATGGCATTTTTGCCCTGTATGCTCAATACCTACTGGACGGCGGTTTTTGTGAGCGTCGGACTTGGCATTTTGCTTTCCCTTTCCCTGAATGTTATTTTAGGACAGGCAGGCATTTTCCACATGGGGCACGCCGCCTTTTATGCTGTCGGCGCCTATTTGACCGCAATTTTAAATACGCGTTTCGGGATACCTGTTTTCTATCTTATCCCCGTTGCGGGTATTGCTTCTGCTCTTTTTGCAGGGCTCGTTGCCCGTCCCATCATTCACTTGCGCGGTGACTATCTGCTCATGGTAACCATTGGCATTGTCGAAATTGTGCGTATTGCCCTTGTCAATGACTTGGGAGGGCTCACAGGCGGAGCAAACGGCATTTTCGGTATTTCCCGTCCGGAACTTTTTGGCATAAAAATCAAAAAAGATATACAATTCTACTACCTTATCTGGACTTTTGTTTTTGCGACCCTTATCCTTTTTTACTGGCTGCACAATTCCCGCTTTGGGCGGGCTCTTTCCTGTATCAAAGAAGACGATATTGCTGCCGAAGGCTGCGGTATCAATGTTACCCATTATAAAACCGCTGCCTTTATGCTCGGGGCATTTTGGGCGGGTATGGCAGGAACACTTTTTGCCGCAAAAATGACGATTATTTCTCCCGGCTCTTTCACGTTCTGGGATTCTGTGCTTCTGTTCGCCGCGGTTATTTTAGGGGGAGGCAGTCAGGCAGGTGTTATCCTCGGGGCTTTTCTTGTTTTCGGACTGCCGGAAATTTTCAGGGGCTTTGCAGACGCCCGTATGCTGATTTTCGGTATTGCCCTTATGGTCATGATGATTATCCGCCCGCAGGGAATTATTCCTCCTGCTCCCCGCAGCTATATACTTCCGGAGATATGGCTAAAAAAACTGAATAACCGAATTGTCTCTGAAAAAACGCAGGATTAAATGCAATGCATGTTTATAGGTGATGAAGGATAAATTATGGATACCCCCTTGCTTTCATTAGAAAATGTCACAAAAACCTTTGGCGGAATCAAAGCTGTCAACAATATGAGTTTTGATGTTGCTGACGGTTCTGTCATTGGCATTATTGGTCCGAACGGAGCAGGAAAAACAACGGTTTTTAACCTTATTACAGGTAATTATGTTCCTGACGGGGGCGATATCCGTTTTCAGGATAAATCCATTATCAAGCTCAAACCCCATGAAATTGTGGAACACGGCATAGCACGGACATTCCAGTCTATCCGCCTTTTTTCCAATCTTCCTGCCATTGAAAATGTGCTTTCAGGACTTCACTGCCGGATGAAGAGCGGGCTTTTTTCCTCTCTTTTTCGGCTCAAAAGCCAGCAAATGGAAGAAAAACTTGCCCTTGACCGCGCCATGCAGGAACTTGAGTTTGTGGGGCTTACCTCCATGTGGAACGCACGGGCAGGTTCCCTTTCCTATGGAAATCAGCGTCTTTTGGAAATAGCACGGGCTCTTGCTTCTGATCCGAAACTTATTATTCTTGACGAACCTGCCGGCAGTATGAACCAGCCCGAAACAGAGGTGCTCATTGCACTCATACAAGCAATTCAAAAACGCGGCATTACTATAATGCTTATTGAACACGACATGGGGCTTGTCATGAATGTTTGCGAAAAACTCGTTGCCATTGAATACGGCATGAAAATAGCCGAAGGCAAACCGGAAGATGTCCGCAATAATCCCCGGGTTATTGAAGCCTATCTTGGACGTGATGATTAAGAGATTTTTACGGTGGAACCTATGTTTTTAGAATTAAAAAATTTACGCGCAGGATACGGGCAAATCGAAGTCATACACGGCGTCAGCCTCCATGTGAATGAGGGGGAAATCGTCAGCATTTTGGGAGCGAACGGAGCAGGAAAAACCACGACCATGCACACCATCAGCGGGCTGACCACCATTATGGACGGAAGTATACGCCTTGCAGGTGAAGAAATCAGCAAACTCCCCAGCCATGAAATTGTGACCCGCGGACTGACTCAATCCCCTGAAGGCAGACGTGTTTTCAATTCCCTGACAGTTCTTGAAAATCTCAAACTGGGTGCTTTTACCATAGAAAATAAAAAGCTCATTGGGGAAAGTCTGGACTGGATTTATGGGCTGTTCCCCCGCCTTTATGAACGCAGAAGCCAAATGGCAGGCACACTTTCCGGCGGTGAACAGCAAATGCTTGCCATTGGGCGGGCACTGATGGGACAGCCGAAAATTCTGCTCTTGGATGAACCCTCTCTTGGACTCGCCCCCCTTCTTGTGCGGGCAATTTTTGAAACGGTCAAAAAAGTCAATGAAAACGGCGTTACCATTTTAATTGTGGAACAAAATGCCAAAGCTGCCCTCAAAATTGCCACCCGCGGTTATGTTATGGAAATGGGGCGTATTGTTATGGAAGACAGCGCTGAAAATCTCCTTGCCAACCCCAGCGTGCAAAAAGCCTATTTAGGGCATTAGAGCATCTCCGGAAATAAATGCAGCTGATTTTTATAAGAAAGTTTAAAAAGTTTTGTAAAGGGGTGCAGGGGAAGAAACTTTTTCAAAAGTTTTTCCCCTGCATAGAAAAGTAGCAAGATTTATCGGAAATGTTCCGGAACTCTTTTGTATAACATTCGGAACACGTCAATAAGATTTAATATTTTTTATTTTCTTGGGGGAAATGATTATCTCTGCTGTCTTTCTTTTCACAGAAGGAATTTTTTAGACAGAGGAAAAACGTTCTCTTTGCTGTCTTTATTTGCAAAGCTCGCTGACAGCCAAAGCTGCGGAAGTTTCACCCCTGCAAAATATTTTAAACGTTAAAATATTTTGCATAGGATACGAAAAAGCCCTCAAGCATTGCCGTTGATTATCGAGAATGATTATCCGGCTGGATTATCAAAAACATAAACACAAAATCGTTATAGACATTGCCTATAACGGTTTTGTGTACGAGGAATTCTCCTCTCAAAAAAAGAACTGCTAAAAATTATTCATTGACAAGCTGACGGACAGCTTTTTCATAAACCAGAGCGCCATTGTACAAATCTTCCGCCAAAGCATATTTTTCACCCGTTTCAGGGTCAACCTGATTGACAACCAGCAAAAGCCCCGAAGGAACAATAGTTCCCATGGAAGCCGCATCAAGGGCAGTGCCGCAGTTCATTTCAAAATATTCAAAGCCCAGTTCCTTTGCGGCATTTTTGTAGGCATTTTGGATAGATTCCGACATTTTTACGCCGCCGCTTCTGGAAAGAGGGGTAATTTCAACGCCAATGCCATTTTTTTCCGCAACTTTTGTAATAATGGTTTTCATGGCTTCGCTGATTGCAGGCAGGTTGGATATTTCCAAGTTGCGGATATCGATGGTAAAAATACATTCACTCGGAACCATAATAGGCGTGCCGGGATTACAGGAAATTTGCCCGACAGTAAAGCGGGTATTTTCGGGAAATGCTCCGGAAGCAATAGCTTTTTGGATTTCCATATGGCATTCGATAAAACTAATCACAGGGTCTTTGCGGTCTTTAAGGGGGGTTGCCGCAAAAACAGATTCTCCGCGATAGGTAATTTTATAACTGCGCATGGCGCTGATTGCTTTGACAACGCCCAGTTTATAGTTATTTTTAAAAAGGCGTCTTTCCTGTTCCACGTGGGTTTCCAAATAGGCATGCACACTTTGGGGATCAATTTGCTGACCGGCAAGATTTTTGGGTTCCAACCCATAGTCTTCAAGCATATCCCATGCTGTTGCCGTACTGTTTTTGATTTTATTTAAATCTTCGGGATTGACGATGCCGGTAATAAGTTTACTGCCAAGGCAGGTTGTGCCGAAATTTGCCCCTTCTTCTTCCGCAAAGGCAATAAATTCAATGTTTCGGTTTGGGATAAAGCCTTCTTCGCGGAAAGAACGCAGCGTTTCCAGCGCTGCCACAAGCCCAAAGGTTCCGTCATATTTTGCCCCGTTTCGGACAGTATCCAAGTGCGAACCGATAATCACGCGGGGAAGATTGGTTTTTCCTTTATAAAAAGCGTGCAGGTTGCCGGCTCCGTCTGCCGTAAGGGAAATCCCCATGCGGGAAAATTCTTTTTCAAGCCATGACTGGGCAAGCGCGGCTGTGTGCGACCAAGAAAAACGGGTTACCCCATTTCCCTTTGTATCATTAAATTTGGTGGAAAGTTCTTCTAATTGGGATAAAAAGCGATCTTTTTTCATAATACGTCCCCTGCAAAGTATTTGAAGTAACTATGCCATAAAAAAAGAAATTACTCAATACAGCAAACAAAGAAAAATACTTGTATACTGCCTTATAAAAATATTTTTTGTATAACTAGTTGATTTAAATATATAAATTATGAAAAATCTTCATGGGGTAAAAATATGGCAATAAAAATTGTTTGCTCTCTTAAGTACTGTTGCATGGCAGAAGGAGCCATTTTTGTTTGTATGCAAATGATGCGACAACTGAGAAAAAGGCGAAAAAACCGATTATATTAAAAACCATGGGACGCTTATTTTTTGGGGAATATCACGACCTAGGAAAATGGTGAAACTTTCCCCGGCGACCGTGGTATGCACAATATTTTATTCAGGAAAAACACATGATTATTCTTTAAAAACAAAATACAATATGCTGCAGAATAATAAAAAGGGAAATAAAGAGGTTAATCTTTTTATTTCCCTATATTAAAAAAGCTGAATAAAAAATCCGTCGTGTCTTTATGTACAATACACAACGGATTTAAAATATTTTGCAGATGTGGTGCCCAGAGCGAGACTTGAACTCGCACAACCGTTTCCAGTCCAGGGATTTTAAGTCCCTTGCGTCTACCAATTCCGCCATCCGGGCATCGGCACAGGAGTAAAAATACATAGAAATTATTTCTTTGTCAAAGGAAAAATACTAAATTTTTTAAAAAAGCAAGAAAGGAATGCGGCAGAAAATTTTTGGCAGGAAAAAAAATTCTTATACAGTATGCAGGTATTTGCTTTATTTTTTTGTCATTTTGCAGTATAGAAAAGACAGAAAAATTTAATTGTTCCATGAGGTTTTAAAATGTTTACGACATATACGGATTTATGTTCTGCGATAACGGCAACTGATAAGAAATTATTAATAACAGCGCAAAATCATTTGGATAATTTGACAAAACCTGTGGGAAGCCTCGGACGTTTGGAAGAATTTGCAGCCAAGCTTTTTACTATTTATAACGGAGAATTTCCTCTTCCTCTTGATCCGGCTATGCATATTCTTGCTGCAGCCGATCATGGCGTGTATGCTGAAGGCGTGGCGCAAAATCCGCAGGAAGTAACGCATTTGATGATTTTAAATATTTTGCGGGGCGGGGCAGCTATCAGTGTTTTGGCAAAACAAAACAATATGCATCTTCTGCTGCTGGACGCGGGGCATAAAGGAACATGTCCCAAATGCCCCAATGCAGTGCGGATAAATTCCCTTGAGATGAGCGGAAATATTGCCAAAGAAGACGCCATGAGTCTTGAATGCTGTGAACGGCTTATTGTATTGGGGGCACATGCTGTCCACGAAGGCATAAAAAATGGCTACCGGATTTTTTCCATTGGGGAAATGGGCATAGCCAATACCACCCCCGCAACAGCTCTTTTTGCCGAACTTTTTGGGCTTGAGCCTGTTTCGATTACGGGACCGGGTGCAGGTTTATCCCAAGAGAAAATTGCACATAAGGCAAAAATCATTGCACAGGCGCTCAAGCGTCATAAAGACGTTCATGGCAAGGCAAGCGCTTTGCAAATTTTAGCAAGCCTCGGCGGCTTTGAAATAGCAACGCTCTGCGGGGTGGTGCTGGGGGCAAGTGCCATGAAATGCCCAGTTATTATTGATGGTTTTATTGCAACTGCTGCCTATGCGGCTGCCTGCTGCATGGATAAAAATGTACAGGATTATGCATTTTTAAGCCATGCATCTGCAGAGCCGGGTTATCAAAAAATAGTGCAGTGCTTAGGGCAAAAGCCTATGCTTGATTTAGGCATGCGGCTTGGTGAAGGCACAGGGGCATGCCTTGCGCTGCAGCTCCTTCGTTCCGCACAGGCTATTTATAATGAAATGGCAACTTTTAAAGACGCCAATATTGAAATAAGTACATATATTCCTCAATAAAATGAATATCTTAACAGCAAAGAATCTCAATAAAAGCTTTAGCATAAAAACCGGTTTTGCCACAAAGCAGGATTTTTTTGCTGTGCAAAATGTGAGTTTTCAGCTCAAAAAAGGGACGTGTCTGGGGCTTGTGGGAGAATCCGGCTGCGGCAAATCAACGCTTGCCAAAATGCTGGTGGGCTTGCTCCCTAAAACAGGCGGAGAAATTCTGTATCAGGATAAACCCATTGAGGATTTTTTTTATCATCCCCATGTGCTGCAAATGATTTTTCAAGATCCCTTTTCTTCCCTCAATCCTCGGATTTGCGTGGGAAAAAGTATTGGAGAGCCTCTCAAAATAAATAATGCTCATCTTTCCCGAAAAGATGTTCAAAACGCCGTGGAAGACATTTTACAGGAAGTGGGCTTGGAAAAAGAGTATTATTACCGCTATCCCCATGAATTTTCAGGGGGGCAGCGCCAGCGTATTGCCATTGCAAGGGCTATTATCACGCACCCGGAAATTCTTGTCTGTGATGAGGCTGTTTCCGCTCTTGACGCTTCCCATCAGGCACAGGTTTTAAATCTGCTTTTGGATTTGAAAGAAAAATATGGCTTGAGTTATTTGTTTATTTCTCACAATTTACAGGTGATATCCTTTATGTGTGATGAAATCATGGTGATGTATGCAGGGGAAATTATCGAGCAGGCGCCGCGGGCTGTGCTTTTTGAAAATCCTTTGCATCCCTATACAAAAGCCCTTATTGCCTCTGCCCCTTATATCGGCAAAGAAAAGCAAAATATTGTGCTGCAGGGAGAAATGCCCAGCCTTATGCAGCGGCAGGTCGGCTGCAGTTTTGCCGGACGCTGTCCCCATGCTCAGGCAATCTGCCGTCAGGAAAAACCGTATTTAAAAGGTGAACAAGAGCATAAAACTGCCTGTCATCTTTTTGCCCATTAAGGAGAAAACATGTTTTTTTGCGCTGCAAGAGAAAAACAGACAAGCATTCCTTGTCCTGACTGCGGCAGGAAGCTTCTGGTAAAACGGACATGCCATGAGGCATATATGTATTGCAGCCATTGCCGCAAGTCCTTTGCATTGAACGATTTTATTCCTCAAATGGACGAGGCAATGGAAGAATTTTTAGAAAATCTGTATTCTGACAGAATTTAGAACGAGAGCGTTTCCCTATGACATTCAAAGAGTTAAAACGTTTTGAAAGAGGGTCAAAGGGGAAAACTTTATCTCTGCTGTCTATTTCTCTATCTCTGCTGTTGCTGTCCGTAAGTCAACAAAGTTGACAAAGGCTGCCGCAAGTCTCGCAAGCCCGACATAAGAGAAACGGCTTCGCCGCTTTCGGTAGCTGGAAAAATTTTCCCCTTGTAAAATGATAATTCTTTGCAGCAAGTGAAAATACTCCTGTACGTTAATTTAATACCGTGATAAGCGTACGGACGGCAGAAGCATAGAGCAGCAAGGCAAACAGCTTTTTCAAGAGCTGCACAGGAAGGGCATGGGAAAGCCGTACCCCTAAAGGGGCTATCAGCATACTGGGCAGGGCTATGCAAAAAAGTGCCTGAACGTGGATATAGCCAAGGTTTGATTTGGGTAAGTCCGTAACATTCCAGCCGGAAATGATATACCCAATACCCCCGACCAAGGCCAGTGTCCATGCAAGGGCAGAGGAAGTGCCGATAGCTTTGCGCAAATCCCCTGTGGTGTAGCGGAGAAAGGGGACAAAAATACTGCCTCCGGCAAGTCCCACAAAACTGGAAAATGCCCCGATAATAAAGGCAGTCACGCGATAGGCTGTGTTTGAAAAGTTTTTTGCGGAATTTTTTGGATATAATTCAAAAAACATTTGTGTTGCCACAAAAAAAAGGAAAGTCAATAAAAGCCAGCGCATGAAATCAGCAGAAAAAAAACTCGCTAAACCGGCTCCCAGCAGCGTTCCCAAGTTAATAAACGGCGTCATGGTGCGGACAATTTTCCAAGCGACGCATTGGCGTTTGGTTTGGGCGTAGGCACTGGAAAATGAGGTAAAAATTGACGCAGAAAGTGACGTTGCGACGACAACATGCATAATATGGTGCGCAGGGATTTGGGCAGTATGTTCAAAAACAATAATGAGCAGAGGAACAATCACAAGTCCGCCGCCAATGCCTAAAAGTCCTGAAAAAAATCCTGAAAGTAATCCGCAGAAAACAAAAATACTTGTACTTATCATTTTTTATGATACCGCTTCACACGAATATTTGAGCCGTCTTGAAGACGAACAGTGTCATAATGGGGGTTGTTTTGCCATTTTTTGCTCAAATACAGTAAGACTATTCCAAGCAGCAGCATGGGCAGGCAGAGGATTTGTCCCATGGTAATAAAACCGAAGAAATAGCCGTATTGGGCGTCAGGGATACGGTAAAATTCCACAAAGGAGCGGGCAAGGGCATAGCCAATGCAAAAAAGAGCTGAAACAAATCCCTTGGGGGGATTTTTTTTCGCCGCAAAAAAAAGCACACAAAAAAGCACAAGTCCTTCCAGTCCTGCTTCATAAAGCTGGCTTGGGTGACGGGGCACATTGCCCCCGCTTGGAAAAATAACAGCCCAAGGGAGCGTGCTTTCTTTTCCCCATAATTCTCCGTTAATGAAATTTCCTATTCTGCCGAAAAAAAGCCCGATGGGGACACACGGCGCAATAAAATCAGTGAGTTCTATAAAATCTTTTTTGTTTTTATACGCCCAGTACAAGGCTGCAAGCAAAACACCGATAAAACCGCCGTGAAAAGACATGCCTCCCTGCCATATTTTAAAAATCTCAAGGGGATGTTCTCTGTAATAGGGAAAATCATAAAAAAGAATATAACCTATTCTGCCTCCTAAAATAACACCGAGAATAATATAGGTAATTAAATCTTCTACATCGTTTTTGGTAAAATTTGCATAGGGTTTTGCAACAAAATATCGGGCGATACTCCAGCCGATAAAAAAAGCAAAGATATACATGATCCCGTACCAATGTATATGGATAAAGGATCCGATGGAAAGAAAAACAGGATCGATATTGTGCTGATAATACATAGAAACTCCGTGTTAAAACTATGCTAACAAATAACCGTGTTTTTGCAAAGTCTTTCCCTGCACATTTTTTTATTGCAATTTAAGGGAAATGGCTTTAAAACCTATTTTTGAAATTATATTTCAAGCAATGGGTAAGAATATGAAAAAATTATTTATTTTTTTAGGATATATACTGTTTGCCGTGACGGCGGGCACGGCAATAGCCTGTACAGGGACAATTTGTACGGCACAGGCGAAAAACTTGCGCATTGCGGTGAGCATTGCGCCGGAAATAGCCTTTGTACAGGAAGTTGTGGGGGATAGGGCTGATATTCTCTGCGTTATTCCTGAAGGGGGAAGTCCTGCAAGCTATTCTCCAAGTCCCAAGGCTCTTTTGCAATTAAGACAGGCAGATGTATATTTTACTATTGGTGTTGCCAGCGAAGGGCTGAATATTGCGGGGCGGCTGCCGGAAAATATCCGTATTGTGCCGCTGCATGAAGAAGCTGCAAAGGTTTATCCTGATTTAATGCTTGGTACAAGCCGTGATCCGCATATTTGGCTTTCTCCGAAACGGGTTATGGTTATGGTGCGGAAAATAGCGGAGGAAGCAGCGGCGCTTGACCCGGAAAATAAGGCTGAATATGAAAAAAATGCCCAAAAGTATAAAGAAAAGCTGCAGGCTGTTGACGAAGAAATAAGACAGATTTTTGCCCAAACGCCGCAAAAGATTTTTCTGTCTTTTCATCCTGCCTTCGGGTATTTGGCTGACGAATACGGGCTGACTATGTATGCCTTGGAAAAGCACGGTAAAGAAGCAGGTGCAAAATACTTGCAGGAATGTATCAATATTGCTAAAAAAAACAGGGTGAAAGCAATTTTTTATCAAAAAGAAATTTCCAGCCGCCAAGTTGAGGCGTTTGCCCGCGAAATCGGGGGCAAGGCTGTTTTGTTAAATCCCCTTGCAAAAAATTATGGGGAAAACATGTTAATCATGGCAAAGACCATGCAAGAAAATATGTAAGAAATTTACGATAATGAACGCACTGTCTATTCAAAATGTCTGCGTGTCTTATGCAAAGCATCAGGCACTCAAAAATATCAACCTTGAAATAGAAGAGGGGGCTTTTTTAGGTATTTTGGGACCGAATGGCGGGGGGAAGTCAACGCTTATTAAAGCTATTATCGGCAGTGTACCCTATACAGGGACAATAAAAATCTTCGGAAAAGAGCAGGAATATGCTTCTCTTGGCTATATGCCGCAGTCGAGCGGTTTGAACAGAGAATTTCCCATTGACGCTCTCGAAGTGTGTTTAAGTTCCAATCTGCATAAAAAGTGGCATTTTTTTTATCGTTATACCAAGGCTATGCAGGAAGAATCCATGGAATATTTAGAGCTTTTGGGTATTGGACATTTGGCTCACCGCTCCATTGCGGAACTGAGCGGCGGGGAATTTCAAAAACTGCTCCTTGCCCGTACTCTGCTTACTAAGCCGAAATTACTGCTTCTGGATGAGCCCACAGCAAATATTGACCCGCAGTCTTCGGAACATATTTTTGAAGTTTTGGCAAAATTTAACCAAAAAATGACAATAATTATGGTCACCCATGATTTATCCGCCATTGCGTCCTGTGTCAAAAGCATTGCTTGTCTGAACCAGTCCCTCATTTATCACGGCGAACCAAAACTCAATGCGGAAATTTTAACAAAAATGTATGGCTGTCCGGTGGATTTAATCGCCCATGGACATCCGCATCGTGTTTTGCCCTATCATGTGCATGATGAAAAAACAGGGGAATGTTATGAAATGGGGGCGGAACATTGCCATGAACAAATGAAAAGACTACGTTGTATGAAAGAGTAAAAAATGTTTTCTGCGTTATTTGAATACCAGTTTTTGCAGTATGCCTTTTGTATCATTGTTCTGAGCAGTATTGTCTGCGGAATCATGAGCAATTTGATTATTGAGAAAAAAATGCTCATGATAAGCGGGGGACTTGCGCACACTGCCTACGGGGGCATCGGGCTTGCGACTTTGCTGGAATTTAATCCCATGCTGGGGGCATTTTTCTTTTCCCTTTGTTCTGCACTGTTTATTGCGTATCTGCATAAAAAATCCCGCGTTTCCCATGATATTTTTATTGCTTTATTTTGGGCGCTCGGCATGGCGCTCGGGATTATTTTTATCGGGCTTGTGCCCGGGCTTTACCCCCAATATCGAGTCCTACCTTTTTGGCAATCTTTTGACAGTTTCAGAAAATGACGTCCGGGCAATGCTTTTTTTAAGCCTGCTTATTTTGGTCAGTGTCTTGGCTTTTTATAAGGATTGGCAGGTTTTTTTATTTGACGAGGAATTTGCCCGCCTACAGGGCATTGCCGTGAATTTTTACCACTATTTTCTCTATGTGCTGGTAACCGTATGCATTATTCTGTTAATACGGGTGGTGGGGATTATCCTTGTACTGGCGCTTTTATCCGCTCCGGCGGCAAGTGCTTCCCTTTGCTCCGGGCATTTTAAAAGCCGTCTTTTCCTTTCTGTCCTTTTTTCTTTTTTGTTTAGCTTTTTAGGCTTGTGGCTGTCCTATACGCTGGATATTTCCTCCGGAGCCTGCATTGTCGTATTCGCTTTTTGTATTTATACTCTTTTACTGGGAATACTGCGGAAGAGAGCATAAAAAAACGGAGGACACTGTCCTCCGTTTGGGTTTGCAGGGTAATTTTATACTATCTGATTATGAACAATTTTGTTGCAATTTAGTATGCTTTTTTTAGAGCGTTTCCATTTAACATGAGGAGTTTTTATACAGGGGGAAAACTTTTATAAAAGTTTCTCCCCCTGCACCCCTTTGCAAAACTTTTTAATCTTTCTGATAACATATTCTGAATGTTATCAGAAAATGCTCTAGAATTTGAATTTTTTGAGGCGTTCGACAGCTTCAAGGGTATTTTCATAGCTGCCGAAGGCGGTTAAGCGGAAATACCCTTCACCGCAGAGCCCAAAGCCTTGTCCCGGAGTGCCCACAATATTGACTTGGGTTAAAAGCTCATCAAAGAATTTCCAAGAATCGTGGATAGGGAGTTTAAGCCAGACATAGGGAGCGTCAACCCCGCCGTACACTGTTAATCCCATATTGGCAAAGCCTTCGCGGATATGTTTTGCGTTGATAAGGTATGCGTCAATGAGTTCTTTGACTTCTTTTTTGCCTTGTTCGCTGTGCACAGCTTGGGCGGCACGCTGCACAATATAGGGTGTGCCGTTGTATTTGGTTGTTTGGCGGCGAACCCAAAGATCACGCAAAGGCACATCTTTGCCGTCCTTTGTTTTGAGGCATAAATTTTTGGGGATAACCACATAGCCGCAGCGAAGCCCTGTGAAGCCTGCAATTTTGGAGTAGCTTCTAAATTCTACTGCACATTCCTTTGCTCCTTCGATTTCATAAATGCTGTGGGGCACACCCGCGGTACGGATAAAGGCTTCATAGGCTGAGTCAAAAAGAATAATACTGCCGTTTTGCCGTGCATAATCAACCCAAACTTTGAGCTGTTCTTTTGTCAGCACAGTGCCTGTAGGGTTATTGGGATAGCATAAATAAATAATATCAGGGCGTTCTTTTGGAAGTTCCGGCACAAAATTATTTTCAGAAGTACAGGAAAGGTAAATAATGCCTTGGAATAGTCCGTCTTTTTGAGCCTGTGCACGGCCTGCCATGACGTTGGAATCGGCATATACAGGGTAAACGGGGTCAGTAATGGCTACTTTGCAGGAAGTGTCAAAAAGTTCCTGAAAGTTGCCGATATCGCTTTTTGCTCCGTCACTCACAAAAATTTCATCTTTTGTAAACCCGAATTGCTTGAAAATATCTTCCACAATGGTTTCGCGCAAAAAGTCATAGCCCTGTTCCGGACCATAGCCGCGGAAACCTTCCGGGGTAGCCTGCTCGTCAACAGCTTTATGCAGGGCAGAAATAACACTGGGAGGCAATGGTTTTGTCACATCGCCAATGCCGAGGCGGATAATTTTTTTGTCAGGATTTTCGCTTGAAAATTTATTTACTCTTCTTGCAATTTCAGAAAAAAGGTAACTTCCTGCGAGGTTTTGATAACATTGATTTGCTAAGACCATACTTCCTCTCTTCAATAAAAACTTTCTTTCTTTATAAGTAATTATTTTTATTAACGCAATGTTAAATACTTTCCCCGAAATAATTTTTTGTTCGGAAAAAGAATAAGTGACAAATAAAATCGCTTGTGATATAAAAAAATAAGAATATGTAAAAAAGAGGGCTTTCCTATGGATATGCAAGAAGTACGAAAAATAGCAAAAGAACGTATGCAGGGCTATTGCCGTGTTTGTTCCGTGTGTGACGGAAGAGCCTGTGCCGGCGAAACCCCCGGAATGGGCGGCTGCGGTACCGGGGCTGCTTTTCATAATAATATGAAATCATTGAAAAATATTCATGTGAATATGCGTCTTGTCCATGATGTGCGTGAACCTGAAATCAGCTGCTCTATTTTGGGCTTGAATTTGGAAATTCCCGTGCTTGCTGCTCCTATTGGCGGCGTATCTTTTAATATGGGCGGAAAAATTACCGAAGAACAATATGTTAAAGCCATTGTGGAAGGCTGCAGGGAAAGCGGAACCATTGGCTGTACAGGGGACGGGGTTCCTCCCTTTATCCATGAAAGCGGTTTTCAGGCAATTACTGACGCAGGCGGTTATGGTATTCCTTTTATTAAGCCTTGGGAAGCAAAGGAATTTGATGAAAAGTTAGAAAAGGCTGCTGCAACCGGCTGTTCTGTTATCGGTATGGATATTGACGCAGCAGGGCTTATTACCCTTGCAAAAATGGGACGTCCTGTTTCTCCGAAAGGTCCGCAGGAATTAAAAAATATTGTGGATAAAATCCATGCAAAGGGTAAAAAATTTATCTTGAAAGGTATTATGACCGTTGCTGATGCCCGTGCTGCTGCAGATGCAGGCTGCGATGCCATTGTTGTTTCAAACCACGGCGGACGTGTGCTTGACCATGCCATGGGCGTTGCCGATGTGCTCCCGGAAATTGCGCAGCGCGTCAAAGGACAAGTCACTGTTCTTGCAGACGGCGGCGTGCGTGACGGCGTGGATATTTTAAAAATGCTGGCTCTTGGTGCCGATGCGGTGATGATTGGCAGACCATTCAGTATTGCCGCCGTGGGAGGTGAAAAAGAGGGGGTCAAGGCGTATCTTGAAATGCTCAAAGGACAATTAAAATCCACCATGGTTTTAGTGGGCTGTCCTTCCGTGCAGGAAACAAGCATGCACCTTATCAGTATTCCAAAGGTTTATTAGAATAATTCCTGTTAATACGAAGAATACAGTTTCTCAAGGGGCAAACTTTTAGAGAAGTTTGCCCCTTGAACTTTTTTCGAAACGTTTTAATTTTGCTTTGTTATAGAAAGAGGCTGATAATCAATTACCTATAAAACATATCCTCCTGTTTTTCAGAAAGACAAACAGGGAATGTGGGGTATGGGGAGCGGCAGCCGTTAGCGAGTGAACGAGCTCTGCGGATAGCGGCAGCAGAGATAATCATTTCCCCCATAAAAAGAAAATTTTATAATTATCTTTTGTAGTTATAAAATCAACCTAATACTAAAACAAAGCAAAAGGTAATTATGGAAACAATAACAAGACTTGGTATCATAGCCGGAGGCGGGCAATTCCCAAAACTGATTGCAGAAGAAGCAAAAAGACAAAAAATGTTTGTTGCTATTTGCGGGTTTCATCATAATACAGAGGAAAGTCTGGGCGATTATTGTGATGCCTTCCAGATGCTTGCTTTAGGGCAGCTTTCCAAACTCATTGATTTTTATAAAAAAAATTCCATTACCCATATCTGTTTTGCAGGCACAATTAATAAACCAAAAGCTCTTGATATACGCCCTGATTTACGAGCAGCAAAAATGATTTTTTCCCTCAAAACAAAGGGCGATGATGCACTGCTGCGGGCAATTTTAAACGAATTTGAAAAAGAAGGATTTATTTGTATTTCTGCTTCCAAACTTCTGCCTGCTTTAAAATCCCCGCAGGGAGTGCTTACCAACAGAGAAATTCCCCGAGAAATTCTTGATGATATGCACTACGGATTTCCCATTGCCAAAAGCATGGGAAGCTATGATATCGGGCAATGCCTTGTGGTTAAAAAAGGCATGGTTATTGCCGTTGAATGTTTAGAAGGCACAGACGCAACCTTGCAGCGGGCGGCAAACATTGCAGGAGCTGATTGTGTTGCCATAAAAGTTGTCAAACCAATCCAGGATGAACGGATGGATTTGCCTTCCATTGGGCTAAAGACTATTGAAAACCTCATTGAGTATAAATATGCCGGTTTGGCTATAGAAGCAGAAAAAACACTTTTCTTTGACCGTGAAGAATCGCTTAAACTTGCCAATAAGCATAAGCTTCATATTATTGCTTTATGAAATGAACAGACAGGCACTTTCTCCAAAATTTTTTATTTATGCTCTTTCTTTCAGTCTTTGTCACGGAGTTCCGGGCATTATTCCTCTTTTGCCGACCTTTCAGCAGGAATTTCATCTCAATTCCTATGAAGTAAGCAACTGCCTTGCCTATTTTTCGTATTCAGCTCTTCTTGGAACTCCCTTTGCAGGATATTTTTATAATAAATTACCCAAGCGGTTTTTTATTTATTTTATTAATTTTCTCTATATTGCAGGTATTATCGGGGCAGCGCTTAGTCCGACCTATGCCGTATTACTATGTTTCAGGATTATTCAGGGGCTTGGTTCTTCCGCTTTGAATTTATTAGTATATGTGCTGCCTTCCGAATATTATTCCGGTTTGGACAGAGCAAAAATTATGGGAAGAAGCATAGGGGCTATTGCACTTGGTTTGTTTATTATGCCTCTCGGTTCCGGTTATCTGGCATTATTTTCTTGGAGATATTCACTTTTTTTCCTGAGTATTCCCACTCTCTTTACCCTGCTTATTCTTGTTTATACAGATTTAACAACAAAATTTTCTCATTCCTATACACCCTTTACCATAAAACAAGTAAAAGAAGTTTTTTCCACCCCTTTTATCCCTGTCCTTTTCCTGACTTTAAGTGTTTATGGCGGGCTTGACTTATCTGTTCCCAGCCTTTTTTCCCTTTTCACAGCTGAGGTTCATCACTACACTTCATCAACTATTGGAATTATTTATTCTTTTTCAAACTTTGGCATGTTTATTGGCTCTGCGTACCTTTTAGCAAGGCTTTTACAAACAAAGCATTTTCCCCGCATTTTATTTTGCTGCGCTCTTTGCATTGCCGGTTTGCTGATTATTTTTACCAAACTTTCCATGCCTTTCTTTTTTCTCACTTTTTTGGGATATTTCTGCCTCGCCGGTATTCTCAATCCCTTTATCAATTACAGTATTTCAACCTGCCTTTCTCCGGCGCTTCTCACTATCGGGCTGACTGTCAGTGCAACCTTATTCCGGGCAGGACAAGGCTTTGGAACAGCATTTTTTGCTTTTATCAGCAATACAACGGGTTATGAAATAACATTTATCCTTATGGGAAGCATATATTTTATTCTTGCCCTTCTGCTTATTCCTTTTATCAAAAAGCAGCAAAAAAAATCATCTTAATTTCCAATTTTTTGAATAAAAAATACTGTCATTTTCTGTAATAATCATACAGGCTAACCGAGTATTTTTATTGATATAGGCTAATGCATTCTCCACGGGCATACAAGAAATTGCCGTGGCATAAGCGTCTGCCTGCATTGCATGAGGAGCTATCACTGATACGCTTTTTACTGTTGGGGACATATGTTCAAAACTTCCCTCGATAAACAATTCATCCGCCTGCCTGTCATTTTCTTCAACACTTGGCAAAATGATATGGGTCCGGGTATCGCTGAACTTTTTTTCATAACTGCCCGATGTAGCCAATGCTCCGCGCATAAGCGAAAAAACAGCAGGATAATTACCTTGCTTATAGGGGTCTTCAATAGCAATACGCCATGTCTTTTCCTGACCTTTTTGATAGGATTTCATGCCTTTTACGCGAATATCCCCGCCGGCATTAATAAGATAATCATGAATATCTTGCTCTTCAAAATACGATGCCACGCAATCGACAATATATCCCTTTGCAATGGCATCAAGAGTAATACTGCTCTCTCGTTGTTTTAATTGGATTTTTTTATCTGAAAGACAAACAGGATTTTTAATAATTCTGGCAAAATTTTCTTGAAATTCTTTTGCTGTAATATGTGTATTGTTTTCTAAATACCTGAGGACAGGCAAAACAGAAGGATTAAAAGCCCCATGGGTTTGATTTTCAATATTATGTGCCTGCTCCAGCACAAATTTTAAATCCTTCGGAAAATCCGTTAAAGAACCCTGCGCATTTAATACGGATAATAAACTTGCCCCGTTATGACGAGAAAAAATTTGTTCTAATGCATCAATACGCAAAAAAGCCTGCTGTATTTTTTCTTTTGCCGCTTCTTCACTCATGGCAAGACATTGTATATTGACAAATGTCCCCATTTTTACCTGCGTATCGGAAACATGCACAAAATTTTCTTTTTTCACATGTTTCGCAGGAATTTTTTTTGCAAAAAAATTAAACAAAACAAGCTCTTTTATATCAAGTTGTTATATAAAGCCTTTTTATTCAGCTTTTCCTGCTTCCGGCTTTTCTTCTGCTTTTACCTGTTTAACTTCATTAACGGGAGGAATCAAACATTGTTTTTCCCGTAAATTCCGCAAAATTTGCCGAGGACAGCCTTTTGAGCAGATAAGTTCGCATTCATCACCATAGGCAAGACATTTTTGCTGATCAATATGTATTCTGCTGTCTTGAAAACTAATAGCTCCGGCTGGACAGCTCTTTATACACTTTCCGCATTGGATACAGCCAACAAGGCATACGTCCATGACAGCACGGAGTTTGTCACGGCTGGAGCAACGTACTGCCACCCTTGCTCGGCGGGGTATGAGTTCTAAAATATTCCGAGGGCAGGCATGCGTACATTTTCCGCAGCCTGTACAGATATTTTCACGCACACACACAATACCGTCTTTCAAATACAAAGCATCAAAAGGACATGCAACAACACAGTCCCCAAAGCCTAAGCAGGAATGAGAACAAACATCGGATCCCTGCGCGAGCGTTGCCGCAGCAGCACAGGAAGGAAGTCCTTGATAAGTATAGCGTTTTTGTACCTTCCCTGAAATTTTATCACAGCGGCGGAAAGAAATTAACGGGTCAGATTCTGTAACAGCCTTTCCTGTGAGTTCTCCCACTTGGGCAGCGGTTTTTGCCCCACCGGCAACGCATAGATTTGCAGCAACATCCGGAGAATTAACAACAGCATTGGCATAGCCTTCACAACCGGCATATCCGCAGCCACCGCAGTTTGCTCCGGGCAAAGCCTCAAGCACAGCTTCTACTTTTGGATCTTCTTCCACATAGAAAATTTTAGAAGCAAAACCAAGCATTATTGCCACAGCAAAACCAAGAACAGCCAAAATAATAATTGAAGTGATAATCATAATAGGAACCTACTTGTCGTTTTGCTTTTAAACCATGCCTTTGAAAGCCATAAATGCCAGTGCCATAATCCCTGCCATCACCAAAGAAATAGGCGTTCCGGCCATTGCTTTTGGCACACGCAGCGTTTCAAGACGTTCTCTAATCCCTGCCATAAGGAGAAGCGCCAAAAGAAAGCCCACACCGGAAGCAGCGGAATAGAAAATTGCGGTGAGTAAATCATACTGCTCTCTCTGTACAACCAATGTTGTCCCCATAACCGCACAGTTCGTGGTAATAAGAGGAAGAAAAATTCCCAAAGCGGAATACAGCGGAGGAACTGCTTTTTTCAAAAACATTTCCACAAATTGTACTAAAGACGCAATAATCAAAATAAAAATCAGTGTCTGCAAATAAACAACATTTAAAGGCACTAATATGTATTTTTGTGCAAGCCATGTAAAAATTGTTGCTAAAACAATAACAAAGATAACTGCACCGCCCATGCCAAGAGCAACGCTTTTTTCCTTGGAGCAGCCAATATAGGGACAGTTGCCCAAGTTTTGTGCCAAAACAATATTATTAACGAATATTGCTGAAATAAATAATTCAAAAATACCCATTTTTCACTCCATCAGGCAGAAGCCTTGCCCCGTTCACAAGCTGTACAGCCACCGCACACAGTGCAGCCATTTCCTGCTTTATCAGAAGAAAGACCACGTTTACGATTTTGCATTTTTGTCAAATGATTCATAAACGCCAAAATAACACCTAAACAAATAAATGCTCCTGGAGCTTCAACCATCATGGTAAACGGTTCAAAGCTTTCACCAAAAAGCTTTACGCCAAAAATTGACCCGGCACCCAAAATTTCTCTGACAGAGCCAAGGAAGGTCAAAGACAGGGTAAAACCAAGCCCCATACCTAACCCGTCCGCTATGGCTAGATTCACAGGATTTTTGGCCGCAAAAGCTTCAGCACGTCCCAAAATAATACAGTTTACAACAATAAGCGGAACAAAAATACCCAACTGTTGATATAAGGGATACGCATATGCCTGCATGAGAAGCTCAACCGCAACAACTAAGGTTGCCGCAATAATAATAAAGCAGGCAATTCTCACTTTCTTGGGGATAATCCCGCGTACCATGGAAACAATCATATTAGAAAGCACTAATACAAATAAAACGGCAAGCCCCATGCCAAGTCCATTTTGCGCAGTCTTGGTAATAGCAAGAACAGGGCAAAGACCCAGCAATAAACGGAAAGGGGGTAACTCATTCCACAGCCCTTTGGTGAATTCCTTGTAAAAACTCATTTTTCGCTCCACTATTCCAAGTTTTAATAATTTCTTCTTTTAATGTTTTATATTGATTTCCGGCGTCATTAATGGCAAGCACAGTTCCATTCGAAGAAACCGTTGCACCGGAAATGGCGTCGATTTCCCCGCCTTGGCTCTTCAGGGCAACGGCATAAGGTTTGCCTGCAAATTGCTTTTTAAAACGTTCATTGGAAATTTGGCTGCCAAGTCCCGGAGTTTCTTTGTGGGTAGTTACGTCAATATTGACTAACGTATCATCAACAATATTAAAACCTACCATAACACCGATGTCACCGCCAAATCCCTGTCCAAAACCTTCAATGGCGACACCAAAAAGTTTACCGTCTTTAATGGCGGGAAAAACATTGATTTTTTTTCCGTCCCCGACAATAAAGCTTTTGCGCTGTTCCAAAGGAGAAGTATCAACATCTTTGAAAACATTTAAAATCGCAGGTCCCTGCACATATTTAAGCAACTGGTTCTCAATGGGCGTTACCGTGCTTATTTTAAGATATGACAACACAAAACCTGCAACAGCACAAAGCACAGAAAGAACACTGACCATTTTTATGATACTTTTCATTGCTTAACTCCAAACGGTTTTGGTTGAATCATTGCAAAATACGGACTGAGCAAATTAATCAGCATAATGGCAAAAGGCGCTCCGTCTGTATAAATTCCATAGGTTCGTATCAGAACAACAAGCATGCCCCCCGCTAAACCGTAAAGCCGCATGCCTATGGCTCTGTCAGGAGCAGAAGCATTTTCTGTGGCAAGAAAGAAAGCGCAAAATAAGGTTGAACCGGTTAAAAGATGATAAAAAGGATTAACATATAATTCCGGATTGCAGATATTCAAAATACCGCCCAGAAGAAGCACGCCTATGACAAAAAAGACGACAATTTCCATTCTGATAACGCCTTTTGCAATAAGGTAAATGCCTCCAAGAATAATACCGAGATTTTGCACAGTTCCCAGTCCGCCAATTTGTCTGCCTAAGAGTAAATCCGTAAAAGAAATAGAATTTACCATAAAATCCGGTCCAAAATATTTCAAACGGACAAGGGGATCAATAAAGTCTGTCTGCAAAAGCATGGCATTAGGATCCATATAAATGGGAAAAGAAATAAAAATCATTGCCCAGCCGACGCAAACCGTGGAAACAGGATTTGCCCCATATCCCCCAAAAGCCATTTTACCAAAGGTAATAGCGCAAAAAGCACCAAGAATGACAAGCCAAAAGGGAGCATTTGCAGGCAAAAGACAGGCTAAAAGGATACCGGAAACAAAGGCTGTTCCGTCATTCAAAGTGGAATGCCGTCCCATAATTTTATTCCAGAACTCTTCCGTCAGCATGGAAAATAAAGCGGAAAGTCCCACAACACCAAGAACAGAAATACCCCAATGCCAAACAGCCATGGCAAGAACCGCAATCAGGGCAATTGACGTATGAATACTATTTCCACGTATGGTACGCCCGCAATGCCAAAAAGGGGCTACACTCATTGAAAATAATAATTTTTTATCCAAATTACTCATAATGAACTCGTTTTCCTTGAAGTATTACTCGTTATTTTCCACTGCACTCTTCTGCATTTCTTTTATCTTTGCATTGGCAAGACGGATGTACTGCAAAACAGGACGGCGGGCAATACAAACATATCCGCAAAGTCCGCACTCCAAACAACTGGGGCTATGTTCAGCAAGGCATGCCTGATAATTTGCAAATTCCGCATAACGGCTCAAGGTACTGGGATTTAAATGCGCAGGGCAAACTTGTACGCAGGCTCCGCAGTTGACACAGGGACTATGCCCTTCCATAGGGGGAACAGTACCGGATTCAACAACAAATAAACCTGTTGTTCCCTTGGTAATTGAACGGTCAAGCCTGTCCAGACATTCACCCCGAAGCGGTCCTCCGCGTAAAACAGTATCCCCTGCACGCAGGTCAATTCCGGAATAATCAAGAAGCTGACCAATCCACATGCCGTTTTTTACGATATAGTTGCCCCACTTTGTTTGAGAACCGATAGTAATAACGGTTTCCATAAGCGGTAAGCCGGTGACGCCAACCCGTCCCAAACTCCAAATATTATGCAGTCCGACAGCACCGACGCCTTCAGGATTTTCTTTTCCCGTTACTTCCTTTATTAAAAGGGCGTTCACACTTTTGGGATATTCCGGTTCCACATACACAACATCAATATTGTCATAGGAAACATGCATGCCTTTTGGTACAGCAAGAAGAATATTTTTTGCTTTGGCAAGACGTTTATGCAGTTCAATTCCGGCATGCAGATTTTGTCCGTTTTGGGTCAGCATAGGTTCTGCCCATGTTACACCGGGGTCAGGATTTAATCCGTTAATAATGAGTGTATCCACTTCTTGGGCAAGGGATTTGGTATTCACACCCATTTGTTTCATTTGTAAAATAAGTTCATCGCCTTCTTTGCCTTCCGCAAGCACATCAACAGGCTCAACCTGCCCTTCAATACCTTCAGGATCAACTGCATCAATAAAAATACTGCGGTAATTTATTTCTGTAATTTCACCATACATGGGGGAATGTAAATCTCCCTTTTTTTCTGAAGGATGAGTAGCCAAAAGCATACCGGGATAAACTTTTGTTTTCTTTTTTACACCGTCAACAAGGGTAAAATTTTCACGATTCAGACGAACGTTTTTAGGATCCGGACCTTCGATAAAACTCCGTGTTTCATTATATACCAAACGAAATCTGGGGTCACTTAAAATTTGAAACCGTTGTCGCATACTCTCTCACTTTATTATATTTTTATTTCGTATGACATTGTGTGCAGTTTTTACCGTCAAGATAATTTATACGCAAACTTTCATGACACCCAATGCAAAGAGCATGAAATGCATTCATACGGTTTAATACAAGTTCCTGCACCTCTTGTGTTCCATGACACTTTGAACATTTTGCATAGTCTGTATTCATGGTAAAATCACCATTTTTTACCAGTTCTTTACGCGTATCACGTTCTTCATGGCATTTTTTGCAGGATTTCAAACCTTCATCAAACCATTCCTGATGACAGCCGGAACATTTTGTATGTACAGCTTCTTTTAAAGAAGGTGTATTTTCTTCTTGTTCGTCACCGTGGCAGGAATTACAATTCATTGGTTCCGGTTCAATTGCCGTATCACTGTGGTGACAACTGTCACAATCTAAACCAAACTCTTCAGCATGCTTATCATGTCCCCAGTCTTTTTGGGTAAATTCCAAATGGTGGCATGTTCCGCAGGCTTTTTTATCTGTTACGAGTGCTGTATTATGATAGGACATTGATCCAAGCGGAGTTTTTCCGTCACCGGTTTTCGCAATTTCAGCTAATTCTGCATTGGTTGGAATAGTTCCATGGCATGTTCCACATGCAAGGACTGCTTCTTTCGGGTCAGAGCTTTCATGGTGACAGTCACCGCAGCCAAATCCAAAATTCTGTGCATGCATCTTATGGGAAAAAATAACTTTTCCGCCTAAATTATCCAGTAAAATCCTCGTAGGGATTTTTTCCCGCTCCTCGGGAATACAATAAATACCTATACTCACTACTGCAAGAATAACAAAAACAATGAGTTTCAGATTTTTTTTCAAATGACCCTCCTTTTGCAAAAATTCCCCTTTGCGGAACGTTTTGGTAAAGGGAAATATCCCACAAAAACTAAGAATATGCAGAATACTTTTCTTAGTGCCGTGATACTAATAATAAAAAAAAACCTTGTAAATGGGTTATGCAATATTTTTTTATATCACATAATAACATGTTATAATTTTTATTATTTTTTTTTACTTTCCATTTTTTTAAAAAATCAATACAATTTTTAGAAAATGAGGTGCGTATGGCTAAGATAAAAGAAGTCTATATTTGCAGCAACTGCAAGGCAGAATCCTTGCAATGGAAGGGACAATGCCCGAATTGCAAAGAATGGAACACCCTTGAACCCGCAGCGGTAAAAAAGACGAATTCTCTCCACAAAAAAATAATAAAAACAAATAATGTCATACCGTTACAAGATGTCAATTTAGATAATCATGAAAGCTTTGGCTGCGGATTAAGTGCTCTTGATAAAATTCTGGGAAATGGACTTGTTCCGGGAGCGGCAATTTTGGTTGGAGGAGAGCCGGGCATAGGAAAATCAACACTTTTGCTCCAATTGGCAGGTGCCGTTGCCTCCGGTACCAAGAAGGAAAATAATGTATGCATTAATAGTCATAAAGCCCGTGTTGTTCTCTATGCAAGCGGTGAAGAATCACTTCCGCAAATCAAAGCCCGTGCCGAACGGTTAGGCGTGCTCCATGAAAACTTACTTGCTCTTGCCACAAGCAGAGTGCAGGACATTATTGATATTGTTGAAGAGGCAAGCCCGGATCTTCTCATAGTGGATTCCATACAAACTCTTTCTTCCGATATGGCAGACGGACTGCCCGGTAATGTCAGCCAAGTCAAAGCCTGTGCCACGGAACTTGTGGAAGTATGCAAAAAAAATACTACAACCCTTATTTTAGTCGGACATGTAACTAAGGACGGCGATTTGGCCGGTCCCCGTTTATTGGAGCATTTGGTCGATACGGTTATTTCCCTTGAAGGAGACAGAAAACAGGTTTTCCGTGTTCTTCGGGTTCTGAAAAACCGCTTTGGTCCCAATCAGGAACTTCTTGTTTTTCAAATGAAACAAAAGGGATTGGAAGTCATTGAAGATCCGTCAACCTTCTTTTTAAACGCACGGGATTCCTCTCTCTCGGGAACAGCCATTGTTATGGCAGTTGACGGGCAAAAACCCTTTGCCGTTGAAATCCAAGCTCTTGTCACAAGAACATATCTCAGCATACCAAGACGAACAGGCTTAGGCTTTGATGTCAACCGCCTGCATCTGCTTTTGGCTGTGCTTGAAAAACGTTTGCGGCTCAATTTCGGACAGGTAGATATTTATGCAAAGGTCGGCGGAGGCATGCGTTTACAGGAACCGGGTTTGGATCTTGCCCTTGTTGCCGCCATTCTTTCCTCTTTTTATGATATTCCCCTGCCGGAACGGGCAGTTTTTTGGGGGGAAGTGGATTTAAACGGGCAAATCCGTCCTGTCAGCTCCCATTCCATCAGGCTTAATCAGGCAACGAAACTCGGCTATGCCCCTCTTTTTTGTCCTTTGGAAGAAAATTCTCCGTTTTATGTCAAAACCGTTGCAGAGCTGCAGCAAAAACTCTTCAGAAAATAATATTGTTTTCAAAAATTATACTGCCGCAGCAGAGATTTTGGCAGAATCAGGCAAGTTTTTGAGAGAATAAAACAAGTTTTTTATACTCTTTTTTGGTATGATACGTTTATGAATGATCAGACACTTTTTATAAATCTCCCTCTTCCCCTGCAAGAAAAGGTTCTGCATTTACGGGAAATTTTAAAAAATTATCCTCAGCCCTTTGGAATTGCCTGTTCAGGAGGTTTAGACAGCCGTTTTTTAGCCTTTTTTGCAAAAAAAATAAACTGTCAATTTTCTCTTTTTCACGCCACAGGCAAGCATATTGATGCAAAAGAAACAACCTATTTAAAAGCGTGGAGCAAAAAGAACGAACTTTCGTTACACATTGTTCCTGTTGATATTTTTTCTTTGGAACAGGTTTCCCGCAATCATAGAGACCGCTGCTATTACTGCAAACTGCATACCTTTAAAACACTTCAAAGACACACATCTTTTTCCGTTATCTGTGACGGCACCCATGCAGAAGACACTACTGCCTACCGTCCGGGGCTCAGGGCTTTGCAGGAACTTGCCGTTCAATCCCCCTTAGCCCTTGCCAACTTTGCAAAACAGGATATCAGGGAACTGGGCAAAGTCCTTGGACTGGAAAATTATCAGCAAAAAGCCCGCCCATGTCTTTTGACCCGTTTCCCATATCACAGTGAAATAAAAGACAATATATTACAGCAAGTTATTATTCTCGAGGATTTTTTTGAAAAAGAATTGATAAAAATTTTTGGGGAAAATATCCCGGATTTTCGTATCCGCTTTCTTAATGGAACGTATTGTTTTCATTATCAGCAAAACATGCGAAATGAAGTTTTAAATACTTTACAAGCAGCATTAACTCACGCTAAAATACCTGCAGTCAAATTTGAACAATTAGCCAAACTCAGCGGTTATTTTGATACAAAGTAGCGAGGATATGATGAAAGCAAAAGTCTATTTCATGGATATGCACTGCAGAAAACAGGCAGAAAATAAAGCTGCTAAAGTGGAAAAACTGTGCGAAGCCATCGGCTTATCCAACTATATAAAAAAGAATGAGTTAACGGCAATCAAACTCCATTTTGGAGAATTTGGCAATGATACCCATTTGCGTCCCCAACTGGTACGCAAAGTGGTTGATTTGGTGAAACAGACCGGGGCAAAGCCATTTCTGACCGATACGAATACCCTCTATTCCGGTTCCCGCAAAAACTCTGTCGACCATTTGGAAACCGCCTATGCTCATGGCTTTAATCCCGCAACCATGAATGCACCGGTTATTATTGCTGACGGCTTACGCGGCAAAAACGCCATAGAAGTTCCTGTCAAAAATTTAAACTATTTCAAAAAAACTTTTATTGCCCGAGAAATTTATGAAGCTGATTCCATGATAGTTTTATCCCATTTCAAAGGACATCTTGTGGCAGGTTTTGGCGGAGCAATAAAAAATCTTGCCATGGGCTGCGCGTCTTTTTGGGGAAAACGTGAACAGCACGACACAAAAGTTCGCGTCAATCAGGAAAACTGCGTTGCCTGCGGAAGCTGCCTGAAAATTTGCCCTGCCCATGCTGTCAGCATGAAAAAAGAAAACGACATAAAACATGCCTTTGTAGACAGAAACAAATGCATCGGCTGCTTTGAATGCCAAACTGTTTGCGAACCAAAAGCCATTGTGAATGAACATGATGCAGACCTTTCCCTTTTTGTGGAAAGAATAGCGGAATATGCTTACGGAGCTGTCCAAAATAAAAAGGATAAAGTTTTTTATATTAACTTTTTAATGAATATTACTCCCGATTGCGACTGTGTTTCATGGAGTGATGCACCCATGGCGGCAGATATCGGCATTTTGGCTTCCACAGATCCCCTTGCTCTTGACAAAGCATGTTATGATTTAGTGACAGAGGCAAAAAGTTTAGCCCCCATGGAAAATAACGGCATCGGTGTTGATAAATTTGCCCGCAGGTGGGAAAAAACACATGGTGCCCATATCTTTGAATATGGTGAAAAAATTGGTTTAGGCACACGAGATTATGAACTCATAACGCTATAAGGAGATTGAAATGAAATCTAAAGTGTATTTTGCAGACATGCATTGCAGAAAACAAGATGACAACAAGGCAGCTAAAATTGAAAGACTTTGCGAGGCTGTCGGGTTAAAATCTATTCTTAAACGTGATGATTTAACTGCTATCAAACTCCATTTCGGGGAAATGGGAAATGATACCCACATACGCCCGCAGCTTGTCCGTAAAGTTGTTGATTTAGTCAAACAGCAAAAGGCAAAACCTTTTCTTACCGATACCAATACCCTTTACAGCGGCTCCCGCAAAAACTCTGTTGACCATTTGGCAACCGCCTATGCCCATGGCTTTGCTCCCTGCACGGTTGACGCTCCTGTTATTATTGCTGACGGTCTAAACGGTCAAAGCCAAGTTGATGTTCCTGTTAATTTAAAACATTTTAAAGAAACCCATATTGGACGCGAAATCCATGATGCTGACAGCATGGTTGTTTTGTCTCACGTCAAAGGACATGAAATGGCAGGTTTCGGCGGTGCCCTTAAAAATCTTGCGATGGGCTGTGCTTCTTTTTGGGGCAAACGCGACCAGCACCAAACACGGGTTGCCATGAATCATGATATTTGCATTGGCTGTGCCAGCTGTGCAAAGATTTGCCCTGCCCATGCCATCAGCATGACAAAAACTGACAATGGCAAAAAAGTTGCACAGGCTGATCCTGATAAATGTATCGGCTGTTTTGAATGCATTACTGTTTGCGAACCAAAAGCTATCACTGCCAACTGGGAAACGGAACTGAATGCTTTTGTTGAAAGAATTTCCGAATATGCCTATGGCGCTGTCGAAAACAAAAAAGACAAAGTTATTTTTATCAACTTTGTTCTCAATGTGACCCCGGACTGTGACTGCGTTTCATGGAGTGACGCACCCATGATTGCAGACATCGGAATTTTAGCATCCACTGACCCTGTTGCCATTGATAAAGCCAGCTATGACCTTGTTACACAGGCACAAAGCCTGCATCCAATGACAAATAACGGTGTTGGCATTGATAAATTCACCCATCGCTGGGAACATACCCACGGCTATCATCAAATTGAATACGCAGCGGAAATCGGGCTTGGCTCTTTGGATTACGAACTTATTAAAATCTAGTTATAGCAAGGAAGACCTATGAAAAACATTGCTTTTATCGGTATTGGCGTCATGGGCGCATCCATGGTTCGCAACCTTTTAAAAAATGGCTTTAAAGTCAGTGTTTACAACCGCACCAAAGCAAAAGCAGAAGCGTTGAAAGCGGACGGAGCCGTTGTTTGTGACAGCATCAAAGAATGTATCCAAAACAAAGACATCATTATTACCATGATTGGCTACCCAAAAGACATTGAAGAAGTCTATTTTGCTGATAACGGTATTATTGCCAATGCTCCCGACCATGCCTATCTTGTTGATATGACCACCTCTAGCCCAAAACTTGCTGAACAAATTTACGAAAAAGCAAAAGCAAGAGGGTTAAAAGCTCTTGATGCTCCCGTTTCCGGCGGTGACATTGGGGCAAAAAATGCAACGCTTGCCATTATGGTTGGCGGTGATGAAGACGCTTTTAACGCCTGCCGTCCTGTTTTTGAGGCTATGGGTAAAAATATTGTCTATGAAGGGAAAGCAGGCGCAGGGCAGCACGTCAAAATGGCAAACCAAATTGTTGTTGCAGCCAATACTACAGGTGTATGCGAAGCTGTCAGCTATTGTCTTGCCATGGGCATTGATCCCGAAATTATGCTCAAAACCATTGAAACAGGTGCTGCTGCAAGCTGGCAAGTCAGCAATAACGGTCCTAAAATGTGCAGTCATGATTTTGCCCCGGGCTTCTTTATCAAACATTTTGTCAAAGATATGAAAATTGCTTTGGAAGAATGTAAAAATAAAAATATCCGGCTCCCCATCCTGGAAAAAGTTTGTTCTCTTTACACAGAAATGGAAAATGAAAACCAAGGGGATCTTGGAACACAGGCAATTATCAAAAAATACACAAAATAAATGACCAAAATACGCTTCCTTACCCAAGGGAGCGTATTTATTTTAACATGCCAAGCCAAAAACTGATATCCACCCCGCTCGGCAGCCAGTCAAAAGCCAATTTGTATGCGTTAGGCACAGTATTGCTTTGGTCAACGGTTTCAACGGCTTTTAAGCTTGCCCTTGCAAAAGCAAGTGTTTTGCTTGTCTTTACCTATGCAATGCTTTTTGCAAGTGTTATTTTATTTTTGTATCTTCTTCTCAAAAAAGAAATATCCTTGCTTTTTTCTCTTTCGGGAAAAGAATACTGTTCCTGTTTTTTACTGTCATGCATGCTCTTTTTGTATTATAACTGCCTTTTTATCGGCTATACGGGACTTCCTGTACAAATTGCCCAGCCCATTAACTATGCATGGACAATCATGCTTGCCCTGCTCGGCTGCCTTATTCTTAAACAATCGTTAAAACAACGTGAAATTTTTTGGATTCTGTTTGCGTTTATCGGTGTTGTTATTATTAGCACGGGCAATGCCTCCACGGTGAAAGAAGAGAACAGCCTCAGTCTTTTTTGTATTTTTTTGAGCACCTTTTTGTATGCTCTTTACTGGATTTACAATACCAAAAATCCTCTTCCAAGCAATATCAAACTTTTTTTAGGCTTTTTCGGAGCAGGGCTTTTAGGGCTTAGTACTTTGCTTTTTCAGCAAGAAACGCTGCTTTGGCCGCAATCTGCGCTCCTGCCGACCTGCTACATAGGTTTATTCGAACTTTCTATTCCTTTTCTGCTTTGGGATAAAGCGATTTTGTATACGAAAAGTATCAGCAAAATTGCCACTATTCCGCTTATTTCTCCCTTTCTGGCTCTTTTATGGGCACAATGCATTTTAGGCGAACAAATACAATTTATCAATATTATCGGTCTGTTATTTATTGTTTTTGGAATTTTTATGCAGCAAAAAACAAAAAATGACCGTTAAAAAAAACTTGTTTTTTTTGGAATTATCGCTATTTTTAAAAATAATGAAAATATACATTAACATCATATAAAAATTATGGAGATACTATGACAAGTTCTATCAAAACTGCCGTCTTATTTGCCATGTTAACAGCTCTTTTTGTCGTTGTTGGCGGACTTATTGGTGGACAATCCGGAATGATTATCGCATTATTTCTTGCAGTTGCAATGAATTTCTTTAGCTACTGGTTTTCTGACTCTGTTGTTCTCAAAATATACAAAGCAAAAGAATTACAAAAAAGCGATGCTCCGCAGCTTCATGAAATTGTGGAAGAACTGGCTCGGAATGCAGGTATTCCAAAGCCAAGAGTTTATATAGTCCCCGACCCAAGCCCCAATGCGTTTGCCACAGGAAGAAATCCCGAACATGCTGTTGTTGCGGTAACACAAGGTATTTTACAAATCCTCAATACAAATGAACTTCGCGGCGTTATTGCTCATGAAATCGGGCATATTGCCCACAGGGATATTCTTATCCAATCCTGCGCGGCTGTTTTAGGTTCCGCCATTACTTCTCTTGCCAATATGCTTTATTACGCAAGCCTTTTTGGCGGAAGAAGCAATAACAATAATTCCGGAGCCTTTGGCGCCTTGGGGGCACTCCTCATGATGATTTTAGCCCCTCTTGCAGCAAGTCTTATCCAAATGGCAATTTCACGTTCCCGCGAATATCTTGCTGATGAAGCGGGAGCAAGCTTTAGCTCTGACCCGCAGGCTCTTGCCAGTGCATTAAATAAGCTCAATAATTACAGCAGACAAATTCCCATGCGTGCCAATCCTGCCACAGAAAATATGTTTATTGTCACCCCTCTGCATGCAGGCGGCATGCAGGCGCTTTTCAGCACACATCCTCCCATTGAAGAAAGAATTAAACGCTTAATGCAAATGGCAAGATAAGAAAAAAGGCGGCAAAAGCCGCCTTTTATTTTCATGCCAACACTATAAAAATTCTAAGAATATCTGGGCTCATCAACACTGACGATTTGGAATGCTTTATTGGCCTTTACGATTCCGGGAATACCCCAATATTTCGTAACCCCTTCTACCGTACACGGGAGCAGTTGCTCAATATCCGTATCCAGAGTAATAATATCGCCTACTTTCAGGCGTAATAACTGATTGCTGGTAATTTGCGTATTGCCAATGCCAATTTTTAATTCCACGGGTGTTTCCATCAGTCTGTCTTTCAGCCGTCCGGACCATGCATGGTCAACTTCCAAACGTTCTGTTTGGTAGTTTGCGTTCAATTTTGAACGGATAGGTTCAATGGTGGAGTAAGGCAGACAAACAATCATGGAACCAAGAGAGTTATCCAGCTCGACTTCGTAGTTAATAACGACAACAACATCACTGGGAGGAACAATTGACGCAAATTGCGGGTTAATTTCAGAACGGATAAGCTCAAGGTTAACTTCATGGACAGGACGCCATGATTCAGTCATAATTTCAAGGGCAAGGCGAACAATTCTGTCAACAATAGCCTGTTCGATGCGGGTGAATTCACGCCCTTCAATCTTAGACTGTGTTCCCATTCCCCCGAAAACGTTTTCCACAAGAGCGAAAACGAGACGGGCATCAATAATCATGAGCGCATTCCCGCGAAGCGGCTCCATTTTAAAAATATTAATACTGGTTGGCACAGGAAGGGAACGCATAAATTCCCCAAACTTCGCCATATCAATAGAAATAGGAGATATTTCAACGCGTTTGCGCACGGTGTTCGTTAAGGCGTTGGTGCAGAGACGGGCAAACCTGTCATTGATAATTTCCAAAACAGGCATACGCCCACGGATAATTCTATCTTGGTTCGCAAGGTCAAACGGCACGATACCGTCAGAATCCTCTATTTCCTCTTCTTCGTCATCCAAATCCCCACCAGACAAACCGTTCAAAAGGGCGTCAACTTCATCTTGAGCGAGAAATTTGTTCATATAAACCGCCTTAATTGTTTTATTTCAAATAAATATACATTCTCAAACAACAATGTCAAGTAATTCTTCAATCAAAACACATATCGTCCTTTTTTTTTATTTCTATACATTTTTTTATCAATTTGTCATATTTGCTCTTTTGCAATAAATTTTATATATTTTGGAAAAGGAAATCATATGGCAATACATATTCAATATCAGAATCAGGAACTGACTGTAAATTTTGAAGAATTACCGCAAAATACCAATACGGCATTTCTTTTCGGCCTGCCGCAAATCACCCCCCGCCCCCTTTGTACGGGCATGGGAAAATGCGGAAGATGCAAGATAAAATACCTTTCTCCTGCTCCGGAACTGACCCCGTTTGAAAAAATAATCCTCAGTCAGGAAGAACAGGAAAAAAACATTCGTTTGGCATGCAAGCACCCTTTAAAAGACAATATTCATATTGCCATGTTTGATGATTTACAGCAAAATGCCACAAAGGTTTCCCTGCATTTGCCGGAGAATTTCGAGGGGCAAACGGCAGTGCTTTTTATTGACCTTGGCACAACATCCATTGATTTTGAAGTACGAAACGAACAAAAACTGTTCACTCAGGGAAAAATTTTAAACCCGCAGATGTTTGCAGGTGCTGACGTCATGGCACGGCTTTATTATGAACATTTTACGGAAAAACAAAAACCAAGCCGCCTGCAAACTGTTTTATTGGAATATTTCAAAAATATTATTGTACAGCTGGAAAAATCCGCCCTTTTGATACAAAAAATTTACCTTGCTGCAAATCCTTCCATGGCGGCACTTTTTTTAGGTGCAAACACAAAGGGCTTGCGTGAAGCCCCCTATTATTTGGAAAATAAAGGCAATGCAGAGTATCGGTTTGACAAAATGCCCCCTGTTTTTATTCCACCGCAAATGAGCGCTTTTATCGGGGCGGACGCCTGTGCAGGACTTGCCTATATTCTTCAAACTTACCCTCATCTTGAAAATTTCCTTTTGGCTGATTTAGGAACAAACGGTGAATTTATTTATTATCACAAGGGGCAGGTCTGCGGAGCAAGCGTTCCCTTAGGTCCTGCTCTTGAAGGTGTCGGCATGCGCTGCGGAAGCGCTGTGCACGGCGAAGGAGAAAACATTATTCTTTCCTTTGCACTCAATCCGTTTGGGCTGTCTTTCGCATGCAAAGGCAAAGCAAAGTTTATTTGCGGCGCCGCTTACCTTTATTTACTCAATATCCTGTTATCAACCAAGTGTATCTCCAGACAGGGACTTTTTCAAAATAACCGGTCTGAGCTCAGCCCCTTGGGAAAAAAGATTTTAACAAATTTCAAAGAGATAAATACGGAAAAACGCCTCTATGTCACTGATGATTTATATCTCTGCGCTGAAGATATTGAAAATATTTTAAAAGTAAAGGCTGCTTTTTCCTCAGCCATTGAGCTTTTTTTAGAAAAACATCCTCTTGATGCCATTTTCCTGTCCGGATCCCTCAGTTCTCATATTCCTCTTGATATTTTAGAAAATCTTGGATTTTTACCGAAAAACAGCAAGGCAAAAACAAAAATAATCGGGAATTCTTCCCTCAAAGGTTTATTTTCGTATTATACAGATAAAAACCTCATTGAAAAAGTGGAAAAACTGTCAGAACAAGCAGACATTATTGATTTAACCAATCAAAACGAGTACAATACACTGTATATCAGCAATATGCATTTTTAAAGCAGGTCGTTATGAATAAAGAACTTTTTTCTGAATTTGATGATTTTATGCAAAAAGGCTTTGCCCTTCTCTATCCTATCCTTTCCCGGCTTATCCCCATGAAGCCAAGCCAAAAAAAGGAACTGCCCTATGCCTGCAAAGAATTATCCGAATATCTCACCACGGAAAGAGAAATGCTTTCTCATCCCTATTGGACAAATCCACGGCTGGTTTCTGCCTATGTGCATTATTTTATGGTCTGGAATTTAATCCGTTTGTGTAAATTATTTCCGCAAATCAATCTGGGCACGATTCCGCAAAAATGCACCTTTGCCGACTTGGGTTCAGGACCTTTGACTATTCCGCTGGCTCTTTTTCTTTCCCGAAAAGATTTGCACAAAAAAGAAATTACGTTTATCTGTTCCGATATTGCCCCGCAGCCCCTGCAAATTGGCAAAAATCTTTTTGAAATGCTGCGTCAGGAACTTGCACCCCAATGTCCTTGGAAAGTGGAACTTGTCCGTGCACCCAATCATAAAATTTTACGCCAAATTCATACGCCTGTTTCCTTGATTACCATGGGAAATGTTCTCAACGAAGGAGATGAAAAGAAAAAAATTTCAACCTTTGAACAAATCAGGCACATTTTTGATAATGCATGCCAACTGCTTGACGATACGGGAAAAATATTTGTTGTTGAACCGGGAACAAGACAAGGGGCAAGAATGATACAAATTCTCCGTACCCTTGTGACAGAAGAAATACAGGAAAGAGATGAAGACGAATTGGAAAACTTTTCTTTTGAGGATAATGCCTCCATGGAACAAAATGAAGAAGCTCCCTGCCAAATTATCAGCCCTTGTCCCCATGGCATTTCCTGTCCCTTAGCCAAACAATCCCAGAAACAAAATGCATGGTGCCATTTTAATGCAAAAGCAGCTTCTGTTCCCCAAGAACTCAAGGAACTCTCCCAAAAAGCAGGTCTGGATAAAGAATCTGTCAGCTTATCCTACCTCTATCTTGCTAAAAAAGAGCATGCGCAAAAGCTGGTGAAACAGGAACAAAGCGATCATAAAGCACGGATTATTTCCGATGCCTTTGTTGTTCCCCGTTATCGGGGCAGAGCCCGTTATGCGTGTCATGAAAAAGGCTTGCTGCTTATTCTTGACAGTGCTGCTGTCCCCACAGGAACCTTGTGCGAAGTAAAATTTCCTCCTAAAATGACGTATGATTTTAAATCAAAAGCAATTTTATGCACACTTAAAACAAGTCCCTATAAAAATCTTAAAGAAGCGGAACAAATTACCGATACAACAGAAAAGTTACTCTTAAAAACAGGCAAAAAAGTTGCATCTTCCCCCAAGCCAAAAACAACAGGACATAAAACAACAACTCCATTTTTTAAGAATAACACCAATAATACCAAGGCAAAAAAGAAAAAATAAATTTTCAGGCAGCGGGAATTTTTAACAAAATAAGAATATACTAGACTTTTCATATAATTATGATAGGATAAAACAAAGAAAAATATAAAATATCAACAAGGTTTAGAGGGCTAACGTGGCTGCAACGTATTTACTTGTTATTATTGGATTTCTTCTTATTCTTTTTGGAATTTTTTATTTCAAAAGCAAACAAATAAAAGAAGAACCTATTGAAGATGTTTTAAACAGACTGTCACAGGAAGAGCAAACGCTTTATAAAATGGCACTCAAACCGGAAAATGTGCCAAACACCTTTATTTACGCTCTTACAACATGCAACCATTGCAAAAAAACAAGAGAATTTTTAGACGAGCATAACGTTCCCTACACGCTTATTTATATTGATTCCTATCCTCGTGAATTGTACAAAGTTTTATTGGAAAAATTAAAAATTTACAATCCGCGTGGTTCCTATCCAACCATACGCCTTGCAAATGGACAAATTATTACAGGTTTTAGAGAACAAGCACTCAGGGAGGCACTGTTAAAATGAGTCCTGAAGAACTGTATGCTCTTTTGAAAGAAGATGAAAAAAAAGGATATTATCTTCATAAAAATCATGAACATTGCATGGAAATTATTGATGGATTACTCAAAAACCTCGATATGTACGGATATTTAAACTGTCCCTGCCGCCTTGCAAACAACGACGAAACCCTCGATAAGCATACCATTTGCCCTTGTGCCTATAGAAATATTGACGTGAAAGAATTTGGCGCCTGTTTTTGTCATTTATTTGTCAGTGAAGAACACAAAGATGATGAAAATTTTTTCCCTGAAATTGACGACAGAATCCATTGCGAATAATCTCTCATTTCCAATCCGAATAAAATAGCTGTTTAGTATAACATACTGTTTTCTTTAATTTTAAAATTTATTTTAAGAGAAAAAAAACTTTGCATTTTTTTATTTTTAAGCATAAAATGCTTCCAACTTAATGTAAGTTTTCTTACACTGCCACTATACTTACTTTTCAAAGGATTTTTCTGTGGAAAAACAACATAAAGTCCTCATAGCTAACCGCGGTGAAATTGCCGTTAGAATTATTCAAGCATGTTGTAAACTTGGTTTAAAATTTGTTGCTGTCTACACACAAGAAGATATACATTCAGGTCACGTAAAATTAGCCAAAGAACTGGGCGATGAAAACAGTCTTTACCGTATCAGTTCCTATCATGACGCAAATGAAATTTTAAGTGTTGCCGATATTGCAGAAGCTACCGCCATTCATCCCGGCTATGGCTTTTTTGCCGAAGATTTCCGCTTTGCCCGCCGTGTAACGGAAAGAACACGTCCGCTTGTTTTTTTAGGTCCCTCATGGCGTGTTATCCGTGAGCTTGGGGATAAAATCAATACAAAACGTATTGCAAGAAGTTTGAATGTTCCGACTGTCCCCGGTTCAGACAAGCCTATTTATGATGAAAGTGAAGCAGAAAAAATTGCCCGCACCCTTTTTGATTTCCAAATCCAGCAAGGCGTTAAAAAACCTTTGGTGTTAGTCAAAGCCTCTGCGGGCGGCGGTGGAATGGGTATTGAAGAAATCCATGATATTGATTTATTCCGCTCCATTTACAGAAGAATTAGAAACTATGCCATGCGTCAGTTCAAAGATGACGGCGTTTTGATTGAACAAAGAATTACGAATTTTAATCACCTTGAAGTACAAATTATTGCAGACAGGTCAGGAAAAAATCCTGTCCACTTTGGCACAAGAAACTGCTCAATCCAATCAACAGGTCTGCAAAAGCGTATTGAAATTGCCCCCGGTTTTGCCCCTGAAACCATCCGGTATACCTTTGATGCAAATAAGGTTATGGAAGATATTATCGAACATTCCCTTACCCTTGCACGCAAAGTCAATTATGACAGTGTGGGAACATGGGAATGGATTGTTACCAAAGAAGGAAATCCTTTCCTGATGGAAGTCAATACCCGTATTCAGGTTGAAAATGGCGTTTCTGCTGCCATTTCCCGGATAAAAGGAAAAACCGGCGTTGACCTTATTGCCGAACAAATCAGAACAGGACTGGGCGAACCGCTCGGATACACACAAAAAGACATCACATTTGACGGAATTGGGATTGAATACCGCATTATTGCAGAAGATACAGAACATAATTTCACCCCATGGGTGGGCGATATTGAAACCTTCAGCTACAAAAAAGCCCCATGGCTTTCCATGCACACCCATTTGCCAAAAGTAAGCAAAGAAAATCCCTATACCATTCCTACCGAATTTGACCCCAATTTAGCTTTAGGCATTGTTTGGGGAACTAATCTTGAAAATGCAAAACAACGAGGAAAAGAATTTCTCAATTCACTTGTCATAGCAGGCAGCAATTCCCAAGGCGAAAGCCTCAAATCCAATATTCCCTTCCTGCTTGCCAACACAGAGAGAATTTTGAAATTTTAATGAGTAATAGTATGGAATTATCAAAAGAAATACAACAGTTAACAGACAGATTAACCTATATAAAAGATATTTTTGCCGGCAAGCATCAAGAAGATATTAACCTTCTGGAAACGCGTTTAAACGAGCTCAAAGAATGTGATGCACAAAATGCTGATGAAATGATGAAAACGCTTGAAGAGCTTTTCAATTTCATGGAGAAAAAGCTCGAAGCGAAACTGACCCCCATGGACAAAGTTCGCATTGTTCGTCACCCTCAGCGCATTTGTTTAAAAGATATACTTGAAAACGTCTACGACAACTATACGGAAATTGGCGGACAGGACGAACATACCAACGACCCAGCCGTGCTCATTGCCCGTGCCTATATTACCCGCCATTATGGCAAAAAAACTTATCACCAGTCTGTCATGGTTATCGGACATGAAAAAGGACACGGCGAAGAATTCAGAAATGGCGGATCCGCTAAACCTTGGGGTAATGCCAAAGCTTTGCACTATATGCAGGTAGCTGAAACTGAAGGTATCCCCATTCACTCCTATATTTTTACTCCCGGCGGCGACCCTGTTGAAGAATATCCCGGAGCTGCACAGCAAATTGCCAAAAATATTTATGAAATGGCTGGATTGTCTGTTCCTATTGTTGCCCTTATTTCCGAAGGCGGTTCAGGAGGCGCCGAAGCCTTTGGACTTGCGGATAAACGCCTTATGCTTTCTCATGGCTATTATTCCGTTATTTCTCCGGAAGGAGCTGCTGCCATTGAAGGAAGATTAAAACGCGGTGAACGGGCAAGTGCGGAACTTGTGGAACGCTGTGCAAAAAATTTGCATTTAACAGCGCAGGATAACTTATCCTTTGGCTATATTGACAAAATAGTACAAGAACCTCTCTTAGGGGCAAGACCTCATCATTATGATTTTTTCCGTACCCTTCGTCAGGAAATTATCCGTGCAACAGATGAAATTATGCTCACCTCCAATGGTTTTTCTATTTTTAATTTCAGCAAACTCCACCGTATTCAAAATCCGGATACCAATCTTGATGAAACCTTTGTCCGCTGGCATATTAAACGCAGTCTTCGCAGTGATTTAATCGAAGAAAGACAGCATAAATTTATCCGCATGTCACGGAAAAGCTATATCAACAGGCAAAGCATACTCGGGGCACTGGCTGATACATGGGCTGAACAGTGGCGTGAAGTGTATAACAGGCTTGTCTATGATATTTATCATCGCCAACGCAAAAACTATCAGCGCCTTAGAGAAGAAATTGAAGCGGAATGGCTCAGTTTCAAACGCAAGACTTCAAAACCGTTTAAAAATGCCTATAACAAAGTACGCCGTATTGATCAGGTCGCAGAAGAAGAACTGACAACACTTTCAAAATGGGAAGATGAAGACAGCCGAAAAAAAGCATGGACATGGGTCAGCCCCAGAGCAAAAGAAGACAGGGCTGTTACGTGTACCAACACCGCCACCTATGGCTGCGTTGATTTATGGGCACCGGATCTTTACAATGAATTTGCAGGAGTATGCACAAACTGCGGTCACCATTTCAAAATGGAATACCAATGGTTTATGTATAACTGTTTTGATAAAAATTCTATTTACGAATTTAATAATGAATGGGAAGCCGGTAATCCTTTGAATTTCCCAACCCTTGACGAACGTTTAAAAGAAGCAAGGGAAAAAACAAAATTAAAATCAGCCTGCATTACCTATGAAGCTCGGCTTGACGGCATACGCTGCGTTGTGGCTATTTTGGCTGCTCCCTTTAGAGGAGGTTCCGTTGGCGCGGCAGAAGGGGCAAAGCTTATTTCCGCCATTGATAGAGCCCGCAGAAAACGGTATCCTCTGATTATTTATTCTCATGGCACAGCCGGTATCCGTATTCAGGAAGGTACCCACGGCGTTATCCAAATGCCCCGCGTCACCATTGCTGTCCGCCGCTATCTTCGTGCAGGAGGATTGTATCTTGTCATTTATGATACCAACAGCTTTGGCGGACCTGTTGCAAGTTTTCTTGGCTGTGCGCACTATCAATTTGCCATGCGTTCTTCAAACCTTGGTTTTGCCGGTCCTGCCGTTATTAAAAATACAACAGGCATTGATGTTCCCCCTGATCACCATAACTGCTATAAAGCCCTCTCACGCGGACATATTCAAGGGGTCTGGGACAGACGCGACATGCGTACCAATTTAAAACAGGCATTACTCACCATGGGCGGACGAAACCTTTATTACAGATAAGTCATTGGACATACTATGTTAGATATTACAAAACTTTTAGAAGAAATCAAACAGCATCCCTATAAGGATTTGAGCATACGCACGCCTCATACCGGGATTATTGAATTTTCCAATATTCAGGAAGGGGATAACGTTATAGATGCAACGGGTGAATTCAGAGAAATTCCGGGAACAAAAATCGCTGTTATTACTCGTGAAAATAATCCTCGTTTTATTCATGCCTGTCAAAAAGGGATGATTCAAAAACTCCATAGGGAATATGACAGCCGTTTTGTTGAATCCGGAGTTGAAATTGGTGTGTTACGCCATTTTCTCACCAAAGAAGAAGTCATCAATACCATTTTGCAAAAGACGCTGCATCTTTTCTATGCGCCGGAACGAGCCAAATATTATTTTATTCCTGATATCAACACAAAAGTTAAAGTTTATGGCTGCCGCTCTGTTACGGTCACCAACGGCATGGAATTATTTATTGTTTCCCGCATGAAGCGTGAAGTTCCCCTTTCTTATACGGGACCAAACGGGATTATTTATCAAGTTTATTTTGACCATAATCAAAATATTGACGTTAACCAGCCGCTAATCGGGGTCTGTTCTCCCGATCAGGTGGAAACCATTGAAGATGTCATCAGCCGTGTCAATCACGAATGGAAAGAACAAAATTAATACTCTGCGGTAAATTAACATAAAAAAGACTTTCTCATTTTGAGAAAGTCTTTTTTATGTTTTTTCGCTTTGTTATATTATCAGGTTGATTTTATAAGAACCGGATATAATGACAAAAAGTTATTTGGCAATCACTTTCATCGCTTCCTATTGCTTTTTCCAACAAAATACATTTTATCGTTTTAATGAAATTTTGTACGCAAAAGCATACAGCACAGGGAAAATAAATAAGGTTAAAATAGTAGAAACAAATAAACCGAAAATAATTGTTGCAGACATACCGCCAAATAAGGGGTCAAAAAGCAAGGGCAGCATGCCAAAAATTGTTGTTATAGCCGCCAAGGAAACAGAACGAATACGGCTGACAGCAGAATCAATCAAGGCAATAAAGGGATTTTTTTTGAGCTCCTTAATTTCATAATTAATTTCATCAACCAGCACAATAATATTTTTTATCATCATGCCTGTCAGCGATACGGTTCCCACAATGGACATAAAGCCAAAGGTCATGCCAAAAAGCAAAAGTCCCGGCATAATGCCGATAAACGCAAAAGGCAGAGAAAGAAAAATCAAAAACGGAATTTTGATATCAGCAAAAAGCAGGACGCAAATTATCAGCATAAAAAGCCCTGCAACAGGAACATAGTCCAATATGGCAAAAACATTTTTGGTCTGCTCATGGTGCTCCCCAAGCCAAAACATGGAATAGCCCTTGGGCAAAGATATTTTTTCAATGTCAGCAAGTACCTCATTGCGTGCAGTATCAGGCATGGAATCAAAAGCAACCTCACACTGCACCGTCAGGGTACGCACCCTGTTTCTTCGCCAAATCTGCCCTTCTTCAAATTTCATGCTTTCACTGCGCAGCACAGAAGACAAGGGCAAGGCATTGGTATTCATGCCCCAAATAGGAGTTTGCCCGATATTCAAAAGATCAGTGCTTCCCTCCTGTAAATTTTGTTTCAAAATCACTGAAACAACATTGCCGTTTTCATTTATTTTGCCAATATTAATGCCGTCACCATTTGCCATCAGCGCAACAGCCACATCAGAGGGCATAACCCGCACAAGTTTTGCTAACACATCAGAATATTCTCCTTCCCAAACCATAAGCCTGTTCCGCCAGTCTGTCGTGACACTGGAAATATGGGAATTTTTTTGGAATATTGAAATGGCCTTGTCTGCAAGTTCCCGTAAAACTTGCGGATCAGGACCGGAAAAAGCAAGTTCTATGGGATAAGGCACGGGTGTTCCATTGGGATATTTCCTAATCCCGAGCATTACTTCCGGATAAGAATTATCGACAAAATCGGAGATTTTTGCACTTAACTCGTCTAGATACTTAATATCATCAAGATTTACAACAAGCTGAGCATAGGAAGTATTGGGAGACTGCGGAATGACTGCCACATAAAAACGGGGCACTGATGCGCCTGTTGCAAGGACAACAGAGCTTACTCCTTCTTGTTCCTTGATAAATTCTGCAACACTTTTTCCTATATTTTCAACACGCTCTATGCGGCTTCCCTCAGATACCCAAAGATTTACGGTAAAACCTTTTTTGTCAGAAGGAGGAAAGAAAATTTTTGGAATAAACAAAAAAAGCAGCATGGCAAGCAAAAATGCCAAACAGGTAAATACCAGCGTTTTCTTTTGATTTTTCAATAACACATATAAAATACGCCTGCATTTGCGGTAAAATTTTCTTTCGCGCACTGAAGGAGGGGAAATTTGCACCTTGGATAAATAAGTTTCACAGTATACAGGTGTTTGCGTCAAACAAAGCACCCAGCTCAGCATAAGGGAAATACCTACCACCAGAAAAACAGAACCCACATATTCACCTAAATACGTAGGCATTAAATACGCGGGCAAAAAGGCTAAACCGGCAATGGCTGTTGCCCCGAGCAGGGGGATAGCCGTTTTTTTCGTAGACTCAAGCAAGGTTTCACGCATAGGAACACCTTTATTTCTCAATACAAGTACCCTGTCCACAACCACAATGGAATTATCCACAAGCATACCCATGGCAATAATAAACGCAGCAAGCGATACACGCTGCAAATCAATATGCAGCAAAAGCATCATGATAAGTGTGCCCAAAATGGAAAAAACAAGCCCGCTTCCAATAATAAGACCGCTTCGTATGCCCATGGTAAAAAGAAGCACTCCTACCACCGTCACAACAGAAGCCAGCAAATTCCAAACAAAATTACGAATGGCGTTGGTGACAAGGTCCGGCTGGTAATAGACTTTTTCAATATTAATCCCCACAGGCAGTTTTTCTTGTAATTCTGCAATTTTTTCATCAATCATTCTGCCTGTTTTCACCACATTGCTGCCTGCTTCCGGAGAAAGGGAAACACCCATGGCACGTTTGCCGTTATAAAACATTTTTTGGGTCACTGGCTCAACAATACCTCGGGCAATTTCCGCAATATCCTTCAATCGCACAATCTGTACGGAACCATCGGATAACTCACGGGAAAAAACAATCAGATCTTCCAGCTTTTCCTTGGTATCGATTTTATTGGTCAAACGCAAAGGAATACGCAAATTTCCAAAATCAACAGAGCTTGCCCCGGTAATCAAATTATCCAAAAATAAAGACGCAACAATGGTCTTTGGATTTAATCCCATGGCATGGACTTTTTCCTTATCCAGCTCCACAATAAGGGCATTTTCCACCTTTCCGAACTCGGAAACCTGCGCCACGCCGTCCACGGCATTAAGGGTTTTCGTCACAAATTCCGTATATTTTTTTAATTCCTGTAAAGAAAAGGTATCATCCGCAGTAACGGCTAAAAAAATCCCGTATACTGCCCCATAATCATCCAAAACAATGGGGTCAATCGCGCCAACAGGCAATTTGAGCTTTGCATCGGCAATTTTTTTACGCACATTATCCCAGTACTGGTCAAGCTCATGGGGAGGAATAGACTCTTTCAGTTTAATTTTTACCTGTGAATAGCCTTGTTTTGAAACACTTTGCGTATAGTCAATATTGGGGATTTTTTGCAGTGCCTGTTCAATGACATCGGTAACATATAATTCCACGCTGTGGGCGTCAGCTTCCGGATACAGCGTTATGACCAACGCTTCTTTAATTTTAAATTCCGGATCTTCAAGCTTGCCAAGTTGGATATACGAAAAAATACCCCCGATAATAAGCAATATTACCAAAAAGCGGATAACAAGAGGATGATCTATGGAGTAATCAATAAATTTCATAGTCTGCCTATAAAACTTCCCCGATATTTGTTGCAGAAAACTCTTCTAAAATCCTGACCTTCTGTCCCTCGTATAAATCATGCACACCTTTTATAACAACAGCATCTCCAAGATCCAATCCCTCAACAATGATAATGCCGTTTTCTTCTGCCCGTAAAATTTGGACAGGTTTTAAATGTACGGATTCCTCACGGTAAATCCAAACATTACTTTGTCCGTTTTTCTCAAATACTGCCTCCACCGGAACATGCAAAGCTCGGGAATTATCATTGACATAATAAATATAAACAGTCCCTTCTGTACCCACCAGCAAATCTTCATCATTTTCTATATAAAAAACAACCGGATAAACAAGTTCAAAACTTTGCTTTACCTTGCCGACAGTTTGAACGGACAAGGCATATCTTTTATCCTTATACACAAAGAAACATTGCGGATTTTTCCTGAAATACTGCATGTCATTCTGGGAAATATTAATTTGCACTTTTTTTCTGCCGTCAGAAGAAAAAGATAAAACAGGCATAGCAGGTGAAACCACAGTACCCACATCTACAAATTTTCGTTTGATATACCCGGCATAAGGGGCTTGCAGCAGCGTATCCGCTTTTTGATTTTCACTGTTCACATAGCCTTGCTTTGCTTCCCGATACGCTGCAAAACTTGCTTTTTCTTTTGCATCTGCACCCTCAAGCATGGCTTTGGCTTCATCATATTTTTTCTTTGCAAGCGCATTTTCTTTATACAGAGCATCAAAACGGGCAAATTGCTTGCGGGCGTTATCTGCCTGAGCTTTTGCACCAAGATATGCATTTTTTGCAGAAAGCATTTTTTCTTCACTGGATTTTTGCTGCACCCTATAATCACGCTCATCAAGCTTTGCCAGCATTTGCCCCTTTTCAACAAAAGCTCCCACTTCATGGGGAAATTCCAAAATGGGACCTGCAACTTTAAACGATAAAACAGCTTCATTGCCGGCTTCCACAAGTGAAGGAAATTTTACCACAAATTCTTTATCATTTTCCTCTACCGTATACACTGCAACCGGGCGTATACTCGTATTTTCCTTATTTTCACAGGCGACAAAAAATAAACATAAAAAAATCAATATGTTATGAATAATACATTTTTTTCTCTTCATTGTTGAACCATAATATTCCCACTTGGGTTTTGAACGTCATTCCATTGATAAGGATTTTTCCCCATGGCAATTGCCAGTGTTCCCACTGCCAAACGATATTGAAAATAGGCTTTTTCATGAAAACTTATTGCTTCATGGTATTCCTTTAATGCAGAATAATATTCTTTTAAATCAATAAGTTCATGCTTATATTCCGCCTGTTTTTGTTTAAATTTTCCTTCCATAGCCTGCAAATTTGTTTCTGCAACACCAAAAAGTTCCCGTGCATTTTGCATGCTATTATACGCAGAATGAATTTCTGAAATCAAAGTCCAATATTCTTTAACAAGTTCAAGTTCTGCAATTTTTTCCTGCCGCAGGGCTTTGCGATATTCATTAACTGTTTTAAACCCATTAAATACACTCAATAACCCAAAAAGCGAAAGAAAACTTGCATTATCTTCCAACAGCAAATTATTATCAAAGCTGAATATATTGCCGCCTAAAATAATTTTTGGCAAAAATTCACTTATGGCACTTTTTTTAACATCTTCTCGAATTTTCAGGGACAGTGCGGAAATTTTCCATTTTTCATTTTCTTCCAAAGCTTGGAAGATACAATTTTCCAAATTGGGTAAAGAGAAAATTTCTTTTTCCAAGGGCAAAAAAGTAATCTGAACATCAAAAGGTACATGCAAACTTTGCAAAATATGGAAATAGGCAATTTCCTGCTCGCGTTTATTCTGCTGTAATGCTAACTCTTTTGATAAAAAATAGGCAGTCGCTTCGTCAAATTCCCATGGAAGTATACTTTCTGTCCGCAGAGATATCTTTGCCTGACGGACTAATTCTTCAGCAGACAGTTTTTCATGGAGCAAGGCATTTTCTTCGCCGGCTAAGGAAAACATATAAAAATATTCACTCATAACGCTCAAAGCAACGAGCTTTTCACTCAAGGATGTTAACAGGGTCCGGATATCCAGTCCCTTATTTTTGGCACTGACTAAAAACCAAAGACTTGGCACAAAAACAGGAATTTGTGCGTTAAAAGCATACGCATAAAAACTGCTGTCAAGAATTGGTACAGCTAAATTATGAGGAAATCCGAGGAGTTTTGTAGGAAAATCCAAATGCAGCTGATCATAATTTTTCGTATAATCAGCTAAAATATTGACCTGCGGCAATAAATTTCCAACAGCAATTTGTTTGTCAATTTGCGCTATTTCCTGTTTTATCCGCGCTATTTGTAAATCCAAATTCCGCTCTTTTGCCAAAGCAATAACCTGTTCAAGGTTCAGCGTATTGTGGTATTTCCGAGTTAATTGTGTTTTAATCGCTTCTTGATTTTGCTGTACAAGAGTATCCGCTGAAAAAGGATTTTTCATGGAACAGGCACTCAGCAGCACAAAACACAAAAGAATAACAATACGTTTTACCATAAACACCCGTCATACGGTTTGCAATATATCGTTTTGCCCATACCCTGCGACATATCATTAAAGTGTAAAAACAGAGCTGCCATACCATGGCAAAAATTTTAATCCAAATTATCAAATTCGCAGCGAACGACATTTTGCCATAACATGGCATCTCTGATATTTTTTGCCAAAGGTACAATTAAATCATGAATATTTACCCTAAAATCATCATACTTACTATTATAAATAATCTCTACTTCCCAAGCCATACCCGTTTTACCCAGTTTTTGTTCATAACAAGTCAGGATTAAATAATGAGGATAAATCTGATATTTTTTTGTATAATATTCAGAGCCTGTATTAGCATACATGCCTGTTCCGTAATGGTCATAGGAACTGGCTCCATAGGGATAATCATGATAATATTCGTAATGGGGTCTATAAATTGTTTTTGTAATTGTTTTACTGCCTTGTGAACCAAAATCCACTAAACCGATATAATCAGCTTCTTCTTTATTCTTTGTCACCATTAAATCATTCTCAGCAAGAGCATTTTCAATATACATCTTAAGCTCGCTGTAAATCATCGTTGCATACGCAGAGGATTCACGTTTTTGTTCTAAAAAAATCGTTTTTCGCGTCTGTTGTGCAGATTTTTGAGAGGAATTATCCTCAATAAGCACACCTGCATGCCGATTGGCTGCACAAGCGCTTTGCATTCCTAACAAAACAAAAAAAACAAATAGAAAAAGCTTTCTCATGGACTGCCCCCTGCGGGAATTTTCTCTTGCTTTTCACCATAGGGGAAAAGAACAAATTTTTCAACAAATTTTATAGAATTAAAAAATTTCCCCAAAGGCTCTTTTATTACCGGTTTTCTGCCCAATCCCTTTTGCTTTCTCCGTGTTTTAGAAAACAAACTTGACTTAAAAGACAGTGCAATTTAAAAAATAAAAAAATACGTTTAATTAAGGTGAATATATGGGCGGTGTAAGAGTTGAACACGATTTTTTAGGCGAAATGGAAATTCCTGCTGATATTTATTATGGTATCCAAACCTATAGGGCATTGGAAAATTTCAAAATTTCCGGCATCAATATTTCTACGCTCACTTTTTTTATCAAAGGTTTAGCCGTTGTCAAAAAAGCTGCTGCCCTTGCCAATAACCAATTGGGAGTACTGGAAAAAAATAAATGCGATGCTATTTGCAAAGCGTGCGACGAACTTTTAGAGGGAAAACTGCACGACCAGTTTCCCCTTGATGTTTTTCAGGGGGGAGCGGGCACTTCCTGCAATATGAATGCAAACGAAGTTATTGCAAACAGAGCCTTGGAAATCATGGGGCATAAAAAAGGCGAGTATGAATATTGCCACCCCAACAATGATGTCAACTGCTCTCAGTCAACCAATGACGCCTACCCAACTGCCCTTCGCATTGCCTTATATGCACAGCTTACCACATTTATCGATGATTTAAATTATCTTCGTCTGGCTCTTGAAAAAAAAGCTAAAGAATTTAACGATGTCATCAAAATGGGACGCACACAATTGCAAGACGCTGTTCCCATGACACTGGGCATGGAGTTTTCCGCTTTTGCCGATACGATTTATGAAGATATGCAGCGCATCGGTGAAGCCCGCAACCTCATTGCAGAAATCAATATGGGAGCAACAGCCATTGGTACGGGCATAAACAGCCCTCTTGGCTATGCAGAGCTGGTAACGCGCTATATCCGTGATTTAACAGGTATTCCTGTTACAAAAGCCAGCAACATGGTTGAAGCTACATCTGACACAGGAGCATATGTTCAGCTTTCCGGTGTTCTTAAACGCTGTGCGACAAAAATATCTAAAATTTGCAATGACTTGCGTTTACTTTCTTCCGGTCCCCGCTGCGGTTTTAATGAAATAAATCTCCCTGCCCGCCAGCCGGGCTCTTCCATTATGCCGGGTAAAGTTAATCCCGTTATCCCGGAAGTGATGAACCAAATTTGTTACGATATTATCGGTAAAGATATTACCATTACATTAGCGTCCGAAGCAGGGCAATTACAGCTAAATGTCATGGAACCTGTTATTGCCTATTCTTTATTTTCAGGAATTACCAGACTTGGTGCCGGCTGCCATAGTTTGGTTGATTACTGCATTAACGGCATTACTGCTAACCATGACCGCTGCAAAGACCTTGTCTATCACTCCATTGGCATTGTCACAGCCCTCAATCCCTATTTGGGCTATGAAACCTGCGCAAGCCTTGCAAAAGAAGCATTACAATCCAATCGCTCTATTTTTGATGTTGTTTTTGAACGAAACCTCCTCAGCAAAGAACAAATTGAACAAATTTTGCAGCCGGAAAACATGCTTTGCCCCCGCAAAACATTTTCTGATAAAAAAGAGTAAATAAAAATTATCGGCAAAAGCTCAGCATAAAAAAGAAAGGTGAGGAACAAAAAGGTTTATTTTGCACCTATAAATACAGATGAGAACATTTAACTGCAGAAAGGAAAATTCTATGCACAGCAATGAAAAAAAAGGTATAATCCAAAAAAAAATGAATGGTAATTTTGAAGAAATCTGGAAACGTTTGCTGGATACTATTAATGCTGAAAAAATACCTGTATTTGCTGCTATTGACCATACGGCAAATGCCTCAGGTGTTGGTTTGGATATGACAGATGCCCGTGTGCTTATTTTTGGCAACCCTGCGGTAGGAACAAAATTAATGCAATTAAACCCGGAAATAGCACTGGATTTACCGTTGAAATTTTTACTTTGGAAAAATGAAGACGAAGTTATCCTCAGCTGGAATTCACTTCCTTGGCTTGCCGAGCGCTATGAAATGGATACCAATATGGAAATTATCCAAAAAATAAATAATCTGATGGAAAAACTTGCAAAAAGTATTGCCGCGATATAGCGATATTGAGAGTATTTGACTTTCAGCTTAAATTTTTTTGAATCCGATAACAACTCTATTTGTGCAAAAAAAAGCTGAAAAGAAATAAAAAAGGACTTGGAATTTTCCAAGTCCTTGAAATATTTGGCGTCCTCAGGGGGATTTGAACCCCCGTTGACGGCGTGAAAGGCCGCTGTCC
>OFGC01000121.1_pt1 | contig 92081 bp, 66 predicted proteins | sample 1521691 | NCBI WGS metagenome assembly OFGC01 (sample SAMEA3504121, study PRJEB24116) | mouse gut metagenome | biome: mouse gut; feature: mouse-associated habitat; material: faeces | place: Denmark | collected 2011
TTCGCAAGCTTCGGCGTACGGGGTTACGAATAATCGACGTCCTGCGGACGTCACGCCCCTAAGTAAACAGCATTGAATCGCGTCCCTACAATTTCGTCGATATATTTTGAAGTTCTGCAACACATACTTGTATTATTCCTGTATACTGAAAGTTACAACACGGGGGCGGGAGAGGTTCCGCGGTCGCCGAGGGTTCGCGGGGAGGTGTAGACGCGGACGGCGTCGTAGAGGCCGGCGTCAATCAGCGACTGAAGCATGCGGGGGCCGCATTCGGTCATTATCGAGGTGATGCCTCGGCGGTAGAGTTCCGACATTATTTCGGTCAACGGGGTGTCGGAGGTGATGGGGATGTTTTCCACTCCGGGGAGGTGCAGGGGACGGGGGGTGAGCATAAATACAGGCCGCGTGCCGGCGGCGAACAGGCGCAGGCGCGAGGCTGTTGCGGCATCGATAATGCCGCGGCGGTCGATGACGACGACTTTTGGGTCCGAGCCGTTCCAGCGGCGCACGTCGAGGCGGGGATTATCGGCAAGGAGCGTGGAGGCGGTGGTGAGCAGGGCGTCGTGAAGGGCGCGTTCGCGGTGCACAAGAGCGGAGTCGAGCGGCGAGGAGAATATGAATGCCTGTTCATCGGGATGCCGCACGGCGTCCATGAATCCGTCGGCGCTCTGCGCCCATTTTAGGGTGATGAACGGACGGTGCAAATTGTGGGCGGTGAAGAATCGGGGATTGAGTGCGCGTGCCTCATCCTCAAGTACGCCCTCCACAACCTCTATGCCGGCATCGCGGAGCATGGCGACGCCGCGGCCACGCACTTTGTCGAACGGGTCGCCGCAGGCTATCACCACGCGGGGTATGCCGCTGTCGATAATCAGGCGGGCGCACGGGGGAGTCTTGCCATAGTGAGAGCAAGGCTCGAGGGTGACATAGATGGTGGATTCGGCAAGCAGCGGGCGGTCGTCGTGAGCCACGGAAGCCACGGCGTTGACCTCGGCGTGAGGCTGTCCGCAGCGGCGGTGGTACCCCTCCCCTATTATGCGTCCGCGGGCAACGATTACGGCTCCGACGTTGGGATTAGGGTGAGTATCGGTCATTGATGATTTGGCCAGCTGTATTGCACGGCGCATGTATCTGATGTCGAAGTCCATGAGTAGTGTCGGGTTAATTGATAATTAAGAAAATCAACAAAATTTAGGGAGGGTGTTGCAGAACCGGATTTTAGCTGACCGCGGTTGAAAACCGCGGCTACTACATAGCTGATTATCAAGAGCCATTGCATAGTAGCCGCGGTTTTTAACCGCGGAAGGTTCAGTTTTGCAACGCCCCGCCCGCTAACGGGCTACAGGTAGGTGGGCTGCCACTCTATGCCGTAGCGGTCGTATGGGGTGACGGCTATGCGGTAGCCTTTGCGGTATTTGGCGGGGAGAGTGTATGATGTGTCGTAGGTGACGGCGAGGATATAGGAAGAATCAATGCCGTCGGCGCCCGATGACTGCGCGTCGGCGTCGTCGACATCTTCGGGTATGGCGTAAACCACGTAGCGGGCATCGTCGGCCGCCGTCCACTCAAGCCGCCCCGATTTGCTGAGCGACAGACCTGTAACCTCAAGATGGCGGCTTTTTTCCTTCCAGCGCATCGGGGGCACAAGTGCCGGCGCCTTGAAAATCTTTTCGTGGAGAGCCTTACCGAATCCGGGGCCATACTTTCCGGCGATATAACGCGCCGAGTAGAGCACCGCGCCGGGAGCGTAGTTGAATGAATACTCACGGTTAAGCTCAATCTGGCGGAATGTCTCGTTCCACTGGTCGGGAGTATTGTTTTTGGCAAATGCCGCTATGGTCTGGCTCGGGAAACAGTGGCGCCCGTACATCTCGGCCACGTCGTTCCACCATCGGGACAGACCGCCGTAGGGATGGCGGCGGTTGTCGGTGGTCCAGTAAATCTGGGGCGAAATATAGTCTACAAGCCCCTCCTTGAGCCAGTTGACGGGGTCGGAGTATATCTTGTCGTACTGGCTGTCGGCCGTAACGACACCGTAGGAGGGTAGCGACGGGACGCCCTCGCAGTCATATACGCCGTTGGCTCCGGCTATGCCCTGCGGGGATACGCCGAACCGTATCTTGCCGTCCTTGACAGTGCTCAGCATGGCGTAGACATCGGCTATGGCGCGATTGATGTTGGCGCGGCGCCAGTCGGCCATCGACTGCCCGGCCTCGGCGGCGGCAACGTAGTATTTCCAGTCGGCGGCACGCTCGTCCTCGGGTATGAATTCGGGATTGTAGAAATAGTCGTCGAACACGATGCCGTCTATATCGTAGTTGGTGGCTATCTCGCGGCAGATGTTGCAAAGGTGGCGCCGCGTCTCGTCGAGGGCGGGATTGAAAATCGTCATCGTGGATTTGCCCACGCGGTTGGTCATCCACAGATCGCGCGTCACGACATCGAGCGATGTGGAGGGGCGTCGGGTGCCTACGCGGAACGGGTTAATCCACGCGTGGCACTCCATGCCGAGGGCGTGGCAGCGCTCGATGCACCGGCTCAGCGGGTCGTAGCAGGCGGCGGTGCCGCGGTTGCCGGTAAGATAGCCCGACCATGGCTCGTAGGAGGAGTTATAAAGAGCGTCGGCCATAGGGCGCACCTGAAAGAATACGGCATTGATGCCGGCGCGGTGGAGATTCTCAAGTATCGAATCGAGTTCGCTCTGCTGCGTCAGCGCCACCTGACGGCTTGCGCCCTGACACGAGGGCCAGTCGATACCGTAGGCCGTGACAAGCCACGCCCCGCGCATCTCGTATTTGGGGGAGGCAACGGCCTCGGAAAGCGGAAAAAAGATACCGGCAAATGACGCCAAAACAAACAACAGAGAATAAAATCTAAGCATAACGGGCAATGAATTGAAGTTGTCATTTAACTGCGGGAGGTTTTCTTGAACTATCTCTGTAAGCGCATAATTACGCTTACCTCATATCAGACAACAACTATCCGGACACAAAGTTAGTCAATATCGCAATTTTTCAAAGATATTGTGCGGATATTTTCAGGTTGCCGTACTGTTCGGCCACATGGCAATCCTGCCGCGCTCAGTTGCCGCGGCCGCGCAGCCCTTTTGATTTGAGATAGTTGATAAGTTCGGCGATGCGGTCGGTCTGTATTATCGTGACACCGCGGTCGAGTACCCAGCCCCAGTTGGCGTCGGGGTCGCGCATCGCTTTCTCGTCCTCATGGCCGCCGCACAGACTTTCCCAGAGGGTGTTGACCCATACGCGGCAACCGCTGTCCACGATGGTGGGAATGAGGCTCATGCCTGCGACATTGTCCTTTGAGAACTGCACCTCGATGGCCGCGGGGCCGTATTCCGTGAGGAAACTTGACACATAGCCGCTTGCCGAGCTGTTTTCGAGATTTACCACCGGCATGAATATGATGTTTTCGTAGCCTGCGAGCTTGTTCCTGACATCGGCGACGGAGTTGCTTCCTTTGAGCACAACGTGGTCCTCGGTACCGGTCTTCTGGATTATCGGAGAGATTTCAGCGAGGTAATCGTGACCTTTGTCGATATTGACGAGCACACGGTCCTTGCAGGCAAGCAGCGCCTCCTCGAGGGTCGGGATGGTCTCGTCGGAAAGGTTGCCGTCGGAGTAACGCAGACGGTAGGATTTGAGCTGTTCGAGCGTCATGTCGGAGATGTTGCCATGGCCGTTGGTCGTGCGGTCGATGTTGCCGTCGTGCATCAGCACGAACTGGCCGTCCTTGGTCTTGTGGATGTCGATTTCGACCATGTCGGCACCTTTGTCGGCGGCACTCTTTATGGCACCGACCGAGTTTTCTGGAGCCGAACGCCAGTCGCCGCGGTGAGCCACGACGAATACATAGTCCTTGTCACCGGAAAGCAGACGTTGGCGCAAATCATCGATATGTGACTGCGCCGTAGCAGATAGTGCGGCCAGAAGCGCGGCCGCAATTGTAAACAGTTTCATTGGTAAAATTTTATGTTAGGTAAGTTTGGATAAGTGAGGGTGTTGCAAAACTGCTGAATTTATCTAATTAATCTATTGAGGAGCATTCTTGTTATCTGCCACCTTGGGGCCGGGATATTGGAGGTCGGTGTGAGCCTCCGTTGAGACCGAAGTCAATACCTGAACCGTCAGTCACACGAGCCTCGCCATTTGAACTGACTTCTCCCGCTAAAGTCAGCGATGTGCCGTAAACGTCGGTCAGTTGTTCGGCAGAGACGGTAAAATGCAGTTCCGAGCTTTGAGATTTGAAGGATACTACGCCTCCGTTGTTCAGGCACTCTACGGTTGTTGTCGTTTTATATCCCAACTGATAATCCCCTTCAGGAATATTTGATTTGGCATCAAATTCAAACATCACACCGGCCTTATCGGGAATTGAAGTGCCTTTTAAGGTCCATGAGTTTTTCTCCTTTGTGATAGTTTCTTCTGACAGGGCACCCTCAGGCGACAGCACATAAGCCTTTACGGAAGCAGTCTTAACGAGATCGGCGGAGAATTCAGCCGTGAACGTGTACTCGGTGGAGAACTTGTCATCCACTTTAGGGTCATCATCATCGTCACCGCAAGCTGTGACTGTGAAGACAGTTGCTGCGAAGAGCATCCCCTTCATGAGTTTTGAAAAGATTCTATTTTTCATTGCAATATTATTAATGATTGTTACTGTTCTATAGACGGGAGCAAATATAGCAAAAATTTCCGAAATTTATTTGCATTGTAGTCCAAACACTCTCTTAAGCAATAGAATCCCTCTAAACTTTCCGCGGTTAAAAACCGCGGCTACTACACAAAACGCACTGATAATCAGCCGCAGTAGTAGCCGCGGTTTTCAACCGCGGTACAATGGCCGGCGCCGTACTGAAGCTATCGGATGTCGGCCTTAGAGGATGTCTATAATCATATCTTGCTCAACCTGATCGCACAGCCGCCGCTGCGTCCCTGCGGAATATCGAGTGCCATCCCGGAATCCACATCACGCTGTTCGATCAGCACCGGATACGGGTCAGTATCGAAATTTGCATCCGGTCCGTCGCGATAGATTGTAGCCCTGTACCGGCATCCGGCATCGAGGAAACCGAGGTCGATATGGGCGGTTCGCGCCTCATCGCCTGTAGCGCTTCCCACGAACCAGTCATCGCTATCTTTTGCTTTACGGGCCACTGTCACATAGCGACCTATCTCCGCTTCGGGATAAACCGTACGGTCCCAGTCGGTCGGACAGTCGCATACGAACTGGAACGGTCCGGGATTCGACTCATAATTCTCTATCTCGTCGGAAGCCATCTGAAGCGGAGAATACAGAATCACGAAGAGTGCCAGCTGTTTGGCCAGCGTAGTGTTCACATGAGTCTGCGGCATCACCTTGTTTTCAAAGCGGAAAATTACCGGAGTGAAATCCATGGGACCGGCCAGACCGCGCGTGAACGGCAATGTGACCGTATGTGAAGGCGGGTTGCCGCCTTCAGGGCACCATGCGTTCCATTCCTGACCGCGCACGCCCTCCTGTGTCATCAGGTTCGGATAGGTGCGCTGAAGCCCTGTAGGCATCACGGGCTCATGGTTGTCGACCACCATACGGTAGCGCGCGGCTGTCTCTATCACCTTGCGGTAATGCCTTACGCCGAACTGGCTGCTGTGCATCTCGCGGTCATCGAGACGGTCGCCCACATATCCGGTCTTGACGTAATTCATGCCCCTGTCGGCATAAAATTTCATGCCGTCCTCGAGCTGGCGTTCGTAGTTGGCTACGCGGCCCCCTGTCTCATGGTGGCCTATCAGCGCCACGCCTTTCCCGCGGCCGTATGCGGTGATACTGTCTATGTCGAAGTCATCGTAAGGACGTGTATAGGAAAAATCCCATGTCACCCAGTCGTGGTTCCAGCCCTCGACAAGCACCCCGCCGAAATTATGGCGTGCGGCGAAATCAATATGCCGCATGACATTCGGGGTCGTGGCGCCGTGGCGCTCTCCGGCCTCCCATGTGGCATTCTTCATGTGATAGCACCACCACACTCCGATATAACGCTGCGGCACGCAGAACTCCTCAGGATTTTCCACGGCACAGGGTTCGTTAAGATTGAGCATGACACGGTTGAGAGCGAGGTCACCAGCGCTGTCGGCGATAATCAGTGTACGCCAGGGCGACACCCTCACATCGGTCACACGCACTTTTTCCCCTGACGACCAGGGGGTGAGTGCCGCATGCAGACATGCCGACCCGGGAGTGGCCTGCACGTTCATGGCCGCGTAGTCGGTGAGGTTGGCCTCGTGGAGAGCCATGTACATGCCGTCGGCGGTCTTCATCGTCACCGGTGTGCTCGCCCACCCTATGCTGTCGAGCGGAAGCTCCCTGAACAGGCCTTCGTAGAAACGTATGCCCTCGACGGGGAGCGACCACGAGCGGTGGGCAGCCGTGAAGTTGAACTCCGTGAGCTCGTCCATGACGGTGAAGTCGCCCAGCGCTGCCTGACGCGGGAACTCATAGCGGAAGCCTATGCCGTCGTCAAACACGCGGAACACCACAGCCATGCGTCTTCCGGGAGCCGCCTTGGGCTGAGAGAGGTCAAGGCGCAACTCATTGTAGACATTGTCTATGCTCGATTCCTCGCCCCACACCGGATGCCACGTCTCGGCATGGCTGTCGGTGACGGCCTTGTCGACGCGGAAGCCGTCGGCCATGTCTGGCACATCTTTCAGCACAAGCCCGAGCCGCGATTTGTCAAGGACAGTGGTGCCCGCACGCTCCACGGAGTAATAGAGCGCACGGTCACCGTCCTGCGACACCTCGACGGTAATCTGTCCGTGAGGTGATGACACATTCCAGTTGCGCGCGGCGGCCGGATGGCACGCCGCCAGCACTGCAACCGGTATCATTAACCCTTTCAGTGTCATTTCAATTCAATGTAATCAATATGGAACAATCCGTTGCCTCCGTTACCGGAAATTTCGATGTCGTTGATTCCGGCCTTAAGAGGCAGTGTGACGGTCTGCTCGCCCCAGGAGCCGAGGTTGGCGAAATTGAGGGCGACCGACGTGCCGTTGGCCGTTATCTCCCCGGTTCCGGCGGTGCCTTCGGTGGTGCCGCGGCCTACAACTCCTATTGTATAGGTGCCGTCGGCAGGCACCTCAACCGCGAAAAGCACCGACCCTCCGCCATCAAAGCCGGCGACATAGCCGAAACCTTGCGCCGATTCGGGTATGGGCGGAACGTCCTTTATAGTCCAGTCTTCCTTGCACGAGGCCGACAGCATAAGCGTAGCGGCCATTATCATGGTGTATATCAGAGTTTTCATCGTAGCTTAATAAATATCGTAGCTTAATAAATTATGGTTGCACCCCCGCGCACGCCGGCGGCCTCAGCCTGATAACGCTTGGAAGGTGTGGAGATTTTGATTACACGGCAGCCGTGAGCCGGTACGCTCAGGCTGTAATTGCCCTCGCCTTTGCCGAGCGAGGTGTGCGCCCACAGGTCGCGTATGTCGGTCACCTCAGAAGCGTCAAGGCCGAGCTCGCGATTGATGCGCACGTTCATGTCGGCGGTATCATCGTCGCGGTTGAACAGTCCCACTATCCACGAGCCGTCGGGCATCTGGCCCACCCAGCGCGACGACGATGTCGAAGCCACGTTGGTCGACAGCGGACGCGCCGTAAATCCGGCCTTGTTGAGTGCTATGAGCTCCTCGTTCTGATAAAAAGCCTCGTAGCCGGCGCCGGTGTCGTACTGGTCGGCGATGGCAACCGCCGAGCCCGTGACTGACACGAGCGATACCCAGAAGCGGCGTTCGTCGTCCGTCTCACAGGTGTTGAGACGTATGAAGTCGCCGTCCATTATAAGCTGGCCGCGTCCCGACACCTCACTGAAAGCCGCGAAGCCGTCGGAGAGATTGCCCCAGTTGGCCCAGCCGTCCTGATACTGGTGCTTGCGACGTCCCGACAGGAAGTCGAAACCGCCGCCGAACACGTCCTCGCTGATGCGCATGAGGTCGGCGTATGGCACTTCGTTCACTGAATTGTCCCAGCAGTTGGGCATGACGAGCGAGAAGAGCATGTCGTCGCCGCACGCTTCCGATATCCAGCGGAGAGCCTTCACGTAGCGGTCGGTGCCGTAGGCGTTCTCATACCAGTTCACGAAGTCTACGCGCAGGAAGGTGTAGCCCAGGTTCTTGAAATATTCCACATAACCTTTCACCCACTCCTCGGCGCCGTCCTTGTCGGTATCCACCCAGTAGATGAAATCGTTGAACTTGGTGTCGCCCACGATATCCTGCGTGCGCACGTCGTCGCGGCCGGCCACGCGGGCATTGGTGTTGTAGGCTGCGCGGCTGAGCCACAGCGGATTGAGGTATATGCCTGCTTCAAGGCCGCGGTCGTTGCAATACTTCACCCAGTAGGCGAGGTCGTGTTCCCACGATGAATTGTATTTGGTGATGTAGCCGTTGCGGTTGACGCTCTGAGCGCCTTCAATCCAGCCGTCGGTGCAGATCATCTCATAACCGTAAGGCTTGAAATTTTCCACGACCCAGTCGATGTTCTGCTTGAAACGTGCTTCCGATATGGCCTGGTCGGTGACGAAGCACTGCTCGTAGGCCATCCAGTACATAGGGCCGCTTCCGTGCCGTGTGTACCGGCTGTCGCGGCCGTCGGCAACGGGAGCCAGCACAGCGGCGGCAATAGCAAGAGCCATGATATTCTTTATTCTCATAATACTAAGTAACTGTTTAAAATTATTTTAAAAGAACCGCAGTCGGCGGCGATGATATACACTCCGGCCTCGCCGTCGCGCCTGGTGTCGCCCTACGTGAGGCCGCCTTCGCAGACGATTGCGCCGCACGACTTACGGATTTATTTCCTGATGATTTTCTTAACGCCTTTGTTGGTGCGCACGATGTATATGCCAGCACTAAGGTTGTCGCGGCTGACTTCGCGGCCGTCGACGGTGTAGACGCCGAGGATTTCCTCGCTGTCGGTATCGATGGTACCGACAGCAGTGGTATTGCTCCCGGTAAGCGTCATCGTCATGGCGGGAACGTCAACCCTGACGGTGTACTTGTCGCTTGCGCCGGGGGTGAGCCCGAAGAAGGCATCTACGCCGCTGCGTCCGTCAATCCACGAGCATGGCGAAAGAGTGTAGGTCCTGCCGCTCTCGGCCTGTTCGACATAACCGTCGGCCTGAGCCGCTGACGGTACGAGATACCACACTTTGTCCCAGTCGCCTTTCGAGGTGAGGAACTTGAACTGCTTGTTGGCGTGGTCGGCTACGCCGTCGCCGGCGGCAAAGTCCATGTTGCCTTCCCATTCAAACACGCCGTTGCCCTTGGCTGTCATCTGCGCGCCGGGGTTGCCAGAATCGAAGCTGCCGGTGGCGAGTCCGTTCATGTAGAGTTCAGTCACGGCAATCGGATCGAACTTGCCGGGAAGACCCTTTACACGTTTTACCTCCACAGTGAGTCCCTCGGGGTCGACAGTGAAACGCCAGATGCCGTCCCAGCCTTTCGGTATCCCCCAGAACCAGTCCCTGAGGGCGCCGGGTTCGGTCTCGGCGCTGCGCATGGCCTTGTAGGTGCCGTCGGTGACGATTCTGACGTTGCCGTTGTGGTCGACCGATTCAGGTACGATGAAAGTCACTTTGTCCCAGTCGCCGCGGTCAAGGGTGAACTTGATGCACTTGTCGTCGTCGGAATATGTCACGATGCCCTCCCATACGTACTTGCCGTCGGCCCGTCGGCTCATGAACAGCCCGTTATTGGAGTCGTTGCGGGTGGTCGAGGCACCGAGCGCGTAGATGCGCTGCGGCATCGCGCCGAGATATTCGGCCTTGAGCGTCCCGCCACGGGTGTCGACGGTCAGGCGGTAGTTGCCGGCCGTGGCGACGTTCCATTTGTTGTCGGGGTCGCCGTTTTCGCTGACATATATGCCGCATGCCTCCATTGTGCGGGCGCTTACCGTCGTGCCTCCGACGGTCGGCATCACGGCGGGAGTCCATTCGCCGAGCCGGGTGATGAATTTGAACTCGCCCTCTGCCAGACCGCCTTCATATACGAAGATGCCGTCGGCGGTTTCGGTCAGCGGGTAAGAGCAGGTGTTCACCCAGTCGGAGGGCGCGGCGCTCCCTATGATGTAGATATTGTCAAGTTCTGACAGCATAGTGACATTATCGGCGCTGTCGGCGGCGCGGAAGCGGAGTATGCTGCAGGAGTGGGGCTTTAGTGTCATCTCGATGCGACCGCTGCAGTTGGCGAGTTTCTCGCCGCTCCAAAGGTCGCGGATATTCACGGCATACTCATGGCCTGTGCGTGAGAGGTCGAAGCCTACCGTGCGGCTGGCGTCCTCGCGATTGAACAATCCTACCACATGCTCGCCGTTGACAGTGGTGCCGTGCCACACGGAACTGTTGTCGATGTCGGAAAGATCCTTGCTCAACGGACGGGCGTAAAATCCCTCCCTGGCCAGCGAAATCAACTCTGCGTTGCAGTAGAGATGCTTGAAGTTGTCGATATTAGGCGAGTCATACTGGTCGGCGATAGACACCGGCGAGCCTGCCATGACAAGCAGCGACAGCCAGAACCGGCGCTCATTGTCGGTGGAGCAGGTGTTGAGCCTGACAAAGTCGCCGTCCATGACGGCACGGTTACGGTCGACGCCGCTGAAATAGATGAAGCCGTCGAAGATATTGCCCCAGTTGGCCCATCTGGACTGGTAGACGCCGCGACGACGTCCGCTGACGAAGTCGAAGCCCCCGCCGAATACATCCTCGCTGATACGGAACATGTCGCCGTAGCGCTGCTCGGCCCATGCCGTGTCGTAGCAGTTGGGCATGACCAGGCTGACCCATATCTCATCGCGTGCCTCCTCCTTGATCCACTTCAGCGCGCGCTGGTAGCGGTCGGTGCCGTAGGCATCCTCGTACCAGTTGAGGAAGTCGATGCGCAGGAACTTGAAGCCCTGGTTGATGATATGGCGTACGAAGCCTTTGACCCACTGCTCCGCTCCGTCCTTGTCAGTGTCGACCCAATAGATGAAGTCATTGAACTTGGTATCGCCGACGATGTCGCGCGTGCGCTTGTCGTCGCGTCCCTTTATGCGGCACTCGGCGTCCCATGCCGAGCGCGGCATCCACAGCGGGTCGTAGTAGAAACCGGCGATGAGGCCGCGGTCCTCGCAGTATTTCACCTGGTCGCTGAGGGTCTTGTTCCAGCCGGAGTTGTACTTGGTGATGTAGCCGTTGGAATTGATGGTCTGCGAGCCTTCAATCCATCCGTCGGTACATATCATTTCGTAGCCGGCATCGCGGAAGTTTTCGGCCACCCAGTTCACGTTGTTGTCGAAGCGGTATTCGTCGAGAGGCCAGTCTTTGGTGAAGCATTCCTCGTAGGCCATCCAGTAGAGCGGAGCTGCGGCATGGCTGTCGGAACTCTGCACGCCGTATGAGCGGTAGACCTTCTCGATGTCGAGACACCGTCGGTCGAGGTCAACCACCACACGCATCACGTTGTCGTCGGCAACGCCCCAGAAGGCGTCAATCGGACCTTGTGCGGCATCTGTGGCAGCCTGCATGGTGTAATGGCCGGGCACGACATACTCAATGTCGCCGTTGCTCCGCGCGCCGGAGGGGACGTAGAATTCCACCTGATCGTACGCGCCGCGGCTGCGGGTGAACTTGAAGGCCTTGCCTGAACCACCCTCGCGGAACATCCATGTCTGATAGACATATTTGCCGTCGGGGCGGCGGTAGACGGGATGTCCCGCAGCCGAGTCCCAGCAGTCGGCGGCGTCGCCGAGTATATAGATGCACTCGGGAAGGGCGCCGAGGTATTCGGCATTGATGGTCTCGCGGCGCACGTCGACCGTAAGACGGTAACGGCCCGGAGTGGTGACGCGCCATTTGCGGTCGTCGGTGCTGTCGCCGCTGAGGCGGCTGTCGGCTATCCCGACGGTGCCTATCGTCACGCCTGACGACGGTGCGAAAGCGGTGCCCCAGTTGCCGACCTCGTTGGTGAACTTGAGCTCCCCTTCCGTGAGGCCGCCTTCATAGATGTAGACGCCGCGCGAATCCGGGTCGAGGTCGAGCGCGTATGGATGCCATACCGTCCAGCCCGCCGGGGTTGCGTCGCCTACCATATATAGACGGCCGCAATCCTCGAGCGCAGCGGCTGTAAGAGCCGCTGTCGCCACGAGGGTGCCTGTAAGGATTTGTCTGAGCATACGGATTTATTTCTTGATGATTTTCTTCACGCCCTTGTCGGTGCGCACGATGTATATGCCGGCATTCAGGTTGTCGCCGTCGACTTCGCGGCCGTCGATGGTGTAGACGCCGAGGATTTCCTCAGGCTCTGCGTCGATGGCGTCTACGGCTCCGGTCTTGCTGCCGACAATCTTCATTGTCATATTGGGTACGTCAACCGTTACGGTGTACTTGTCGCTCGCGCCCGGAGTGAGGCCGAAGAAGGCATCGATGCCGCTGCGTCCGCCAATCCACGAGCATGCCGAAAGGTCGTAGGTCCTGCCGCTCTCCACCTGTTCGATATAACCGTCGGCCTGAGCCGCTGACGGCACGAGATACCACACTTTGTTCCAGTCGCCTTTCGAGGTGAGGAACTTGAACTGCTTGTTGGCATGTGCTGCGTCGCCGTCGTCAGTCGAGTAGTCCATGTCGCCTTCCCATTCAAACACGCCGTTGCCCTTGGCTGTCATCTTCGCGCCGGGATTGCCCGAATCGAAGCTGCCAGTGGCAAGACCGTTCATGTAGAGCTCAGTAACCGTCATAGGGTCGAACTCACCGGGAAGTCCCTTTACACGTTTTACCTCAACCGTGAGAGCCTCGGGGTCGACAGTGAAACGGTAGATACCGTCCTTGCCTTTCTGAATGCCCCAGAACCAGTCCTTGAGTGCGCCGGGTTCGGTCTCGGCGCTGCGCATTGCCTTGTATGTGCCGTCGGTGACGATTCTGACATTGCCGTTGTGGTCGACCGATTCGGGCACGAGGAATGTCACTTTGTCCCAGTCGCCGCGGTCGAGGGTGAACTTGATGCACTTGTCCTCGTCGGTATAGGTCATGATGCCCTCCCATACGTATTTGCCGTCGGCCCGGCGGCTCATGAACAGTCCGCTGTTGGAATCGCCGCGGGTGGTCGAATTGCCGAGCGCGTAGATGAGCTGCGGCATCGCGCCGAGGTATTCGGCCTTGAGGGTCTCGGCCTTGGCATCGATGGTCAGACGGTAGTTGCCGGCTGTGGTGACATTCCATTTGTTGTCGGGGTCGCCGTTTTCGCTGACGTAGATGTCGCAGGCACTGAGGCCGGCGGTGCCTACTTTCGTGCCGCCTTCGAAAGGCATCACGGCCGGAGTCCACTCGCCGAGCCTGGTGAGGAATTTGAACTCGCCCTCGGCCAGACCGCCTTCATACACGAAGATGCCGTCGGTGGTTTCGGTGAGGGGATAAGCGCATGTGTTTACCCAGTCGGAGGGTGCGGCGTTGCCTATGAGGTAGATGTCATCGAGTTCGGCCAGCGTGAGAGCATTGGCACTGAAACTTGCCGCACCCATCAGGGCAGCTGCAAGAAGAATGCGATTTGATTTTTTCATTGCTGTATCAGTATTTAAAGTTTAGTTGTCTTGACTTCCATTTTATCGAGGTCGACCTCGACACGGTATTTGCCGTTGTTCTGCGGCTCGACGCCCCATGAGGCGCTGAGAGGATTGCCCGGGCCCTGAATCTGTTTCATCCTGTAGACGCCGCCGTCGCTTATCATCACGCGGTACTGGTCGCTGTCGGCACCCTCGGGCACGAGGAACGGGATCTTGTCCCAGTCGCCCTTGGCGCGGATGAAATTGAACTGGCGGTTGCCCTCCTCGGTGGTGTAGTATACCTCACCTTCCCAATAGAAGGTCTTGGTGTCGCCGATGCGGGTAAGCTCCACGCCGGGATTGTTGGAGTCGGTGCCGGAGTTGCCTGCCACGCCCAGCATATAGAGCACGAGTTCGGGCTCGGGCTGCGGCTCGGCATCGCCCGTGCGTGTCAGTGTCACGGTCATGGCCTCGGTGTCGACTGTGATGCTGTACATGCCGTCGGCGCCGTCGGCTATGCCCCAGAATGCGTCAACGCCGGTCTGTCCGTCGGCCCAGGTGCATTTCTTCATGGGATAGGTGCCTTCGCCGATCACCTCGATGTAGCCGTCGGCAGTGGCGGCGGCGGGCACGTAGTATTCAACGGTGTTCCAGTCGCCGTTCTTGTTGCAGAACTTGAACTGCTTGTTGTGGTTGTTGGCCGAAGCGAGATTGTTGTCGAAGTATAATTCGGTCTCCCATGAGAAGAGTCCGGTCTCGTCGTCGTAGTCCATCTCGGGAGCGGCGTTCGACGAGAATTCGTTGTCGCCGGCCAGACCAAGGATATGGAGTTCGGGGCCGTAGACACACGGGCCGAGATATTCGGCGGCTATCGTGATGGCGTTTTTGCCTCCGGTGCAGTCGATGGTGATGTGGTACTGGCCTTCCTCCTCTATCTGCCACTTGGAGTCGGGATTGCCCGTGGGCACGTATTCAACCTCGGGAGCCTCGACACCGTTACGGTTTATCTTTGTGCCGTGGACGGCAGGCATGAGGAACGGAGCCTCCCACTTGTCGCTGATCTGCATCGGGCACTTCATCTCGCCGGCGAAAAGGTTGCCTGTGTACTCGAACACCTGCGGACTTGTCATCTCCATCGGCGTAGGTTTGGAAATATTCCATCCCGCGGGAGTACCGTCGCCGACAATATAGAGTTCTTCAGGGGTGAAAGGCTGCTCCTTGGCTTCGACAAGCACTACCGTCACCTCTTTGGTAAGAGCGTTGAGTGTCACTTTGTACACGCCGTCCTCGCCTTCATGGATACCCCAGAAGTGGTCGCGGAGGTTGCCGGCGCTCTCGGAGCAAACAAAGCCCTGGTTCACTTTGTCCTCGCCGATTTCGGCGTAGGCGTACGATGTGCCGTCGACCACGCCTGATGCGGGTATGATGTACTTCACCTTGTTCCAGTCGTCGCGGTCGGTGACGAACTTGAACTGCTTGTTGTCGCCGTAGTAATACATCTCGATGGTAGCCGTGAATATGTTGGGGTCATCGGTGTGCTCCATCCTGTAGGCATTGTTCGACACGAAGGGGTCGCCGTCGATGTGGGGAGTAAGACCGTAGCCCACCATATACATCTCATCGTAGGGCACGCTCCCTGTAGTCGGCTCAACCAGCACAAGGTCCTTCTCGGCGTCGCACGCGCCGAGAAACAGGCTGAGTAAGAGAGCCGGAATCAGTTTATATATAGTTTTCATTGTCAGTCGATTTGTATTTGTGGTTAATATCCGGGGTTCTGCTTCAGATTGTGGTTAGTCTCGAGAGCTGTGCGGGGAATGGGGAAGATTTTGGTATGGTCGTCCACGTCGGGCTCTTTGTCCCACCATGCGCCGGTGTTGAATTTGCCGAAGCGGATAAGGTCGATGCGGCGGCGCCCCTCGGCGAAGAATTCACGGCCCCACTCGTCGAGCAGTTCCTGCTCGGTAAGCTTGACCTTGCCCTCGGGGGCGTAAAGGACATCAGCCCAGTCTTCCTGCGGATAGTTGCGCTTGCGCACGCTGTTTAGGAGCTCGCCGGCGGCGTTGACCTCGCCGGCGCGGAACTTGCACTCGGCAAGAGAGTATATCATCTCGGGGAGACGTATCTCCACGAAGTCCGATTCCATGTGGCCGGCCTCGTCGTCGGGATAGAGGGGATATTTCACAAAGTGATAGCCGCTCTGGTGGTCGCCGTCGCGCAGGGTCGACTTGCTCTGTTTGAGCCATCTGTTGGGACGCAGTCCCTGGAACTGTCCGACAGCGTCGCGGATATACAGTTCGTAGGAACCCGACGGGTCGGTCATTTTGCCTTTCTTGCCGTCCTTCACCACATCGAGCGAGCCGAACAGGAACATGCCTTCGCGGGTGCTGTTGCCAAGATTCTTATATAGTTTCAGACGTACGTCCGACGGGTATTTACGGAACTTCTCCACTGTCTGGCCGAGAGTGTAGGGCAACAGTTTGCCGTCGGGGCCATAGCTGGGCACGCAGGCGTACTTGCAGTTGTGGTCGCCGCCGTCGCTCTTGGAATCGTTGACATAGTACTCCATCTGCTGCGGTACGCTCCACCAGTAGGTATCGCCTTTGTACACCCATGCCGACTCGTGGTAAGCGGCTGCCGAGGAGAAACCGAAGATTACTTCGTCGGAGGTCTCGTTGTTCCAGTCGAAGGCTTCGTCCCAGCGGTCGGCCACCTTGTAGAAGCCGTACTTGCCGTCGATGATTTCCTGAGCATACTTGGCGGCGTCGGCGTAGCGCTCCTGACCGATGTATACTTCGGCGTTGAGGTACAGGCGCACGAGCATCGCTGCGACGCTGGCCTTGTTGAATGTGCCCTGGTTGCCCAGATTGCCGCCCGAGCCGCTCTTTACCTCGATGCCGTCAAGGGCTTCGAGAAGCTCTGACTCGATGAATTTGAACATATCCTCCGGTGCCCACTGGCGTCCGTCAGACGAGTTGGGGTCGGTGCTGGGGTAGACGGGCAGGTTGCGGAACATGTCGAACGCCCTGAGGTAGCAGTAGGCGCGGATGGCACGGCACTGCATCTTCATCGACTCGAACTCTGCCGGCTTGAAGCCCAGAGCGACGCCGTCGAGACGGTCGAGGTCCTCGATGACATAGTTGGAGAACATTATACCCTTGAAAAGGCCTTCCCACTCGGGAGTGATGTAGTCCATCTCGGCGTTGAACTTGTGGTACTGTATACGTTCCCACTTGGCGTCGTCATACCACCATGAGTCGCGTGTGGGGGTCATGATCTGGTCGGCGGGGAGCTCGTTGAGAGCCATGCGCGTCTGCACGCTCCAGTAGCAGTGCTCGAAAGGACGGTTCACCGCACGGATCACATCCATCTTGGTGTTGTAATAGTTGTCGCTCATCACCTGGTCGTAGACCGTCTCTTCGAGGTCGGTGCATCCTGCAGCCAAAAGTGAGGCCGCAAAAGCGACTGCCATATATCTTTTGATTTTCATTGCTTTGGTTGCTTAGGTTTAGAAATCGAGCTGCACGCCGAGGATAAACTGACGGCAGTTGGGATAATATGTGCGGGAGCCGGTAGCGCCCGGGGTAAGGCCGTTCACCTGTATGCCGGCCGGGTCGAGACCGCTATAGCCGGTGAATGTGGCCAGATTCTTGGCCGTGAAGTTGACGCGGACGGCGTCGAGGAAACGGGCGTTGACCTTCCAGGTATAGCCCAGGGTAACCATGTCGAGCTTGACGTAGTCGCCCTTCTCGAGGTAGTAGTCGGTCACTTCCTGATTACCTTTGATGTCGGCGTTCTTTGTATATGCTTTCTGGAGCACGTTGCCGGTGAAGCCCTGAGTGCCGTAGTAGAAATCCTGCGTGTTGAAGACGTCGAAGCCGAATGCGCCGCGGAGGAACACCGAGAGGTCCCAGTTGCGCCAGCGCACGGTGTGCGTCATCGAAGCGGTGAATTTGGGGAGGCCGTTGCCGACAATCCGTTTGTCGGCGTCGGAGCCTTCGGAGGCAGGGATTATGTTGCCCTTACGGTCGTAGATCATGAAGTTACCGCCGTCGTCAATGCCGGCATACTTGTACATGAAGAAGTTGCCTATGCGTTCGCCGGCCTGGATGCGCTGGAGATTGTGCATGGGATAGGGGTCGGACGTGCCGCACACGTCGTAATAGTCCTGACCGACATAACGGCTGTTGCTGAAAGATTCAAATTTGTTGTCGCACGTAGCGCCGACGAAGTCGATGGAGTATCCCCAGTCGGGCGTGTCGACAACCACCCCGTGGAGGTCGAACTCGAAACCGGTGTTCTTCATCGTTCCCACGTTGACAAAGGTGGAGTTGTGCAAATACGGGGGCACGGGCACGTTATAGTCGCCCAGCAGGTCCTGCTGGTGGCGGCTGTAGTAGTTGAACGAACCCGACAGACGGTTGTCGAGGACAGCGAAGTCGAGGCCTACGTTCCAGTTCTTGGATTTCTCCCACTTGAGGTCGGGGTTGACGTTCTTGGCAGGGCCCCATACCTGTATCCAGCGTCCCTGGCTGTATACGTAGCCGGCGCCGCTCATAGTGGCCAGCGACATGTAGGAACCGAAGTCCTGGTTGCCGGTCTCGCCGTAGTCGCCGCGTATCTTCAGGTCGTTGAGCCATGTGATGCCCTTCATGAAGTTTTCCTGCGATATGCGCCAGCCGGCCGACACGGCGGGGAAGTTACCCCACTTGTGGTTCTTGCCGAACTTCGACGAACCTTCGTGGCGGAGCGACGCAGTGGCGAGGTATTTGCCTTTGTAGTCGTAGCTTACTCGGCCGAAGAAGGCTATGAGCTTGGCATCGTTCTTATATGACCCCATGCCCGTCTCGCCTTCTTCCTTGGCATATTCGCCGTTGCCGAGGTTGTCGGCACCGAGACCGTCGTTGGCAAAGTCCTTGTTGGACGCGCTGAAGCCCGAATTGACAGTGTACTGGTAGGAGTATCCCGCCATAGCCTTGAGGTTGTGGTCGCCGAAGCGTCCGGTATAGTTGGCGAGCCATTCGAAAATGCGCTGGCTGCTTTTGTCGTAGCTGCGGCTTGCCTCGCCGTCGTAGCCCTGTGCCATGGCCTGGGTCGAAGTCGACGGGCGGAACCACTTGTTGTCGTTGCTCGACTCGTGGCCGGCAAAGGTGACGTGGGTATTGAGGGTGTGCTTGCCCTTGTCATCCTTGAGAAGGAGTGGAAGGAGGTTGAGGCGTACGGTGCCGTCCCAGTCGAGGAGCTTGGTATCTGCGCTGTTCTCTTCGAGATTGATGAGTTCGACGGGGTTATAGCCGGCGGCCTGGCCGAGCACGGCGGTATAGTGCGAGGGGTCGTCCACATCCATTATAGGAGTGGTCGGGTTGATTTCCAATGCATTGCGGAACACATCCCACGATGCTATCTTGCGGTGTATGATACGCGGGGCGATGTTGACGTTGAACGTGAAGAGGCCTCCGCGCGTGGTCTGCCACACTGAGGCGCGGGCGCCGTATTCCTCGCGGTTGGAATAGCGGTCAACACCGTCGGCATCGCGGTAGTCGACCGACACACGGTAGTTGTTGTATTCCGTTCCGCCGTTGATTGTCAGGGTATGCTGCTGCGTCCATCCGGTGCGTGTCACGGCGTCGAGCCAGTCGTCGGAACCGCCGAGGTCAGTACCGTTGTAGGTGCCTGCGCGGAAAGCGCGGTAAAGGTCGGCGTCGAGCATTTTGAGTTCGTGCTCGGCTACGTTGGCCGTGACGTTCACATTATAAGTGGTGTGCACCGCTCCGTCGCGGGAGCCTTTCTTGGTAGTGATGAGGATTACGCCGTTGGAACCGCGCGTACCGTAGATAGCGGCCGCGGCGCCGTCCTTAAGGATGTCGAACGACGCGATGTCGTTGGGTTTGATGTTCGTAAGGTTGCCTCCGGCAATACCGTCAATCACGATAAGGGGGCCGAGGCCTGCCGCACGCGACGACACGCCGCGTATCTGTATGCTGGCCTGATTATTGGGGTCGCCGGCTCCGGTATTGGTAATCGACACGCCGGGGACCTTGCCCTGAATCATCATCGAAGGGTCAATGGATGTCACTTTCAGGAAGTCTTTCTCGCCGATATGCGAGATTGCCGAGGTCAGCTCTTTCTTGTCCATGGTGCCATAACCTATCACCACCACTTCGTCGAGCATCTGGGAGTCCTCACCCAGTCTGATTTCGATGTCGCTGCGGCCGTCGACATTAACTGTCGCACTCTTATAGCCCACATACGATACTTCGAGCGTGGCGTCGGACGCCAGACCCGGTAACGAGAACCGACCGTCAAAGTCGGTCACGGCGTTGAGCGTCGCGCCTTTCACCTTCACCGAGGCTCCGATCAGCGGCTCGGAATTGGCCGCGTCGACAACGGTGCCGGTGAGGTTGACGGTCTGCGCTCCCGCCGGGAGTGCACATAGCATGACTATCGCCATCGCTATGAATCCCACGATTTTGTGCATTGTCATTTTCATTATACGATTTAAAGTTAATAGTTGCGTCGTTTGACGTTCCAAAATTAGCCAGCCGTTGCGGCTGTGACAAACCTTTAAATGCGATTTAAGAAAATTAAGATGCCATAATACTGTATAATAACACATTAGCAATAAAAATGCTGCGGAATATTAAGATATTCCACAGCATTTGTTAAGAGCCGTTTTGACGCATACGAGCCAATCAGAGCTTCGGAATTGCCATTATCATGTCGTCAAATTCATTCTTCGGCACACGTGCCTTGGCCTTTATGCGGGTCTTGTAGACATAGACCGTGTTGACCGACAGGTTAAGATAACGGGCTACATCGACAGGGTTGCTGATGCCCAGACGCAGCAGGGCGAAGATGCGGATTTCAGTAGGCAGCGGCCCATCGACGTCGACTGCTATGCGGTGCTCCTCGTCAAAGAGTTTATTGAACTCCTCGATGAAATTGGGAAACAGTTTCAGGAAAGCGGTATCGAATGAAATGTACATACGCTGCCTCTCCTGCTTCACGCCTATGCTGTAGAGTATACGTCCGAGTTCGTCGTACTGGCGGGCCTTCAGCTTGCTGACGGCTTTTGTGAGCTTGCTCTCCACCTCGTCGACGAAGTCGGTGTTGCTGTAGAGCGACTGCATGATATACTGGTCCTTGATTTCGGTAGTCTCACGCAATTCGTCGTTGACGCGGCGGAGGCTGGCGTTGACATCCTCGAGAGCGTCGTTCTTGCGGTTGATTTCATCGTGAGAGGCAGCGAGACGGCGGTTGCGGCGGCGGAGCTTGAGCCAAAGCACAGAGGCCACGGCAAGAAGCGCACACACAAGCACCACGATGAATATCAGCGCCCAGCGCTGGCTGTCGAGCCAGTCGTAGCGTGCCATCTCGATACGCGGCAGCACAGCATTGATTTCGATGAAGCGCAGGCGCGAGTTGAAGAAGTTGGCATCGTCGAGGGCGAGATGTATGTAACGGTTGGCGCGGGCAATGTCGCCGCGTTCGAGCATAAGCGCAGCGAGGTCCTTGGATGCCGTGGTCTCGCGGGTATTGCTCCGGAGGTCGTAGAGCGCCGAGCAAGCGTAGTAGTAGGCGGCATCGTCGGGCTTGTTGTTCCACTGGTGGACTGAGCCAAGAATGGAATAGTTGATGGCACGGTCGTGGTCGGAGAGTTCAGGCCGCTGCAGAAATCCAAGACGCGTGGTCACGGCAAGCTCGGGAAGGTTTTTATACACGAGCTCACGCTCAAGGAGAGCCTCATCATGGGCGTATGAACCCGGCGCTGTAAGGGCTATGATGCTGTCGTAGGCGGCGCTGCGTTCGGCAGCGTACTGTGCCCCCAACTTCGAGTCGCGGTCGACATACGATTCGAGATTCTGGAACAGACGGGCGCGAAGGCGATAGTATTCCGCCCTCCGCTCCGCCGGCAACACCGACGAGTCGATTACCGCATCAATCTCCGATGCCTCCTTGAAAAAACCGACAGTAAGATAGGAATCCAGAAGGGACATGCGCGCTGTGGCGGCTTCGACAGCATTGCCTGTTTTGTCGGCAAACGCTATCATGCTGTTGGCATAGTTGGTGGCGGAGTCGTTCTGATACGAGCTGTACTCGTCGTAAAGGCTGTGCATCAGCGAGAGACGCATCTCGTCGGACCGTGCGCGGGCGAGCTCGTCCCGGAGAAGGGATATGCGTTCTTCCTTGTTTCTGCGAAAAGCGTCGGCACGCTGAATCTCATTGTCAAGGAGCTGAAGCACAGAGTCTAATTGCGCTTCGCTTATGGCATGCTCACTTGCCGCCAGACTCCCGCAAGTGAAAACTAAGGCTAAAAGTAATGATGTAATCTTCAATGGTATTAAGAAATTGGTTGGATTATCTCGGTAAAATTAATGAATTTTTTTCTAAGCATTAATATCTCGGTAAAATTAATGATTTTTTCCAAAACGACAAAATACAATGAAGCACCGCCCCGTGGGAGCCTTTTTCAGGGCCACGGGGCGGGGGTAAGGGAATAAAGTCTTTAAGGTCACTAAAGTCTTTAAGGCCTTTAAGGTCTTTGGTCGGACGTGTCGGACTTTAGCCGGCGGGAGCCGGGTCAGTCGGTGACTGTCAGGGCGGTGCCGGCGGAGTGGGCGGTCATTTCAGGGGCGTACTGGCTCTGGAGGGTGGCTATGCCCGAGGAGTAGGTGCCGGCGTTGTTGACGTTCATCTCGTACTCTATGACGTATTGACCTTTGGGCATGCGGTCGATGAAGAGGTTGGTGGCCGCGTCGCGGTTTTCGAGGTAGAACACGAGGCCGTCGCAGTAGACGGGACGGGGTGTCTGTATTACCGGCTCAAATGTGGCGGCACGGTTGTCGACGAGAGTGACATAGTCCATGTCGCGCATCGACTTCATGACGAGACGGACTTTGACTACCTGTCCGACGGCGAAACTGTCGGCGGGCGCCCAGCCCTTGTCGGTGCGGACGAAAAGCTCCTTGCTTACCGACAGCTCGGGGATGGAGTGTGCCTTGACATCTTTCATCACCTGCGTGGACTGCGACACGACAGCGCCCCATGCGGGACCTTCGGCAGTGCGGGTGATTTTCAGATTGCCTTTGGCATCGGGGATGGCTGCAATGACCTGACCGGTCAGGCGGTCCATGCGGTCGGCCTCAAGACGCTTGCCGTCAACGGTGATGACAGCGTCGCCGGGACGGTTGAGCCATGAGGAGCCGCATTGCAGTATGGCGGCCACGCAGGCCGAAGCGTCGACCGATGTGCCCCAGTCCTGTACAATCTTGTTGAGGATAAGCCACTGGCGTATGGGGTCGATTTCAGCGCAACCGGGTTCGATAGTGTTGAAAGCCTGGAGGATAAAGGCAGTCTGGCCGACAGCGGTGAGCGAGCGCCAGCTGCTGCCGTCGACAGAATCCCACCACATACCGAGCTCGGGAGTCGAGACGGCATATTCGCGGATTGAGGCGAGTATCTGACGGGCAACCTCCTTGTAGTCATTGCGGTAGAGCATAAGGGCATCGGCGGCCTTGGCAGGAGTGGACGACTTCTTCCAGTCTTTCAGCGTACGCTGCACGGTTGCGTTGTAGGCTTTCTGCGCGCCGGTCGACATCGGGACGTCGCGGTAGAGGGAGCGCACGTAGGTATAGTAGGAATAATCGCTCTCGGGGTAGCGAGCGTAATTTTTGGCAACCTCGGCGTCGATATATTTCAGCGCTTTCTTCACCATGCCGTCGAGTTGCGAGGGGCAGCAGCCGAGCTGGCGGAGTTCGGCGAAGTTATTGAGAATAAGCATGGTCGCCCATTCCGATGGACGGTCATAGTTGTCAGTCCATGACCAGCCGCCACCGTCGCGCTGCATTTTCTCGAGCTTATTGACAGCCGACTTTATGCTGCGGTCAATCTCCTTGCTGTCAAAGAGCAAAGCGAGGCGCGATATGCGCTCTTCGTCGCTTTGGGCGTCCTGCACCCAAGGCGTTGCGGCGAGCACGAGCTGCTTGAGGTCGTCGTTACGGTTGAGCATCGATAGCATCTCCCCTTCGCTGCCCGACGCAAGCCACTCCTTGAGGGCCGGCTCGATGGCGGGGTTGAGCTGAAGCACGTAGCGGGAAACGGCTGCCGCGAAGACCTGAGCCGAAGCGGCAAGCGAGGTGGCTGCATCGTCGGCACGCAGGCCGGGGAGAGCCGAGACTACCTCCCATGTGGGATTCTCGCAGAACGAGAGGGTCACTTTCGAGTCAGCCGACGGTGCGGGAAGCTCGCGGGTCAGTTCCTTTTGGTCGGGAGCGAGATAGAATGTCGAAGCGTCGATGACAGGCTGTGACGATGAGAGAACGGGGAGCAGCGTCATGACGCCGTCGCTGTAGCTTTCGGTAGATGACTTGACGCGTACCATCATCGCGCCGGGCGTAGCTGGAGCAGCGATTGAGAATTTCACCGTGGCCGACTGACGGGGAGCGATTTCCGAATCGACAGACTGAGTGCCGACGATTTCGCCCGTGGCGGGGTCAAGGATTTCAAAAGTCGTGGTCACGGAAGCGGTAGCATCGGTGGAATTCATGACCGTGGCACGGATGTCGGCCACATCGCCGGTGCGGAGGAAACGGGGCATGTTGGGTTCGACCATGACAGGCTTCGACGCGATGACTTCGCGCATGTCAAGTCCGGTAGCGAGAAGGTCGGTATAAGCCAGTGCGTTGAGCACCCAGGTAGTGTTGGCGTTTGGCACGGTGAAGGAGTATGTCAGGTTGCCGTCGGCATCGGTCGTGAGCATCGGAGAGAAGAACGCGAGCGGCACTTCGGCGGGACGGTATTGCTCCTGTTTTTTTGAAGCGCCGCAGTCGGTGGTTACCACGACAACTTCCTGAAGTTCTGCTCCATCACTGCCTATTTCTATTCCGGCAGCAGAACCATAAAGCGCCTGCTTGTTCTCCCTGACAATATTCAAATCAGCGACTTCTTCTTCAACCTCCATGTCGTCCATCACGCTTTCAGCTTTCATCATTCGCGGGGCGGAGCCACGGACTTTAAGCGTATTGTACATGACTATGCCGTTGCGGCCGTAACCGCTCCACGACAGACCGTAAAAGTTGAATGAGGGAGAGCCTAATGCGGGAACAGTGAGCGACTTGACCGAAGACGAGAAGTCGTTGACGCCGAAACCGCGCAGGTTGTTGTCAAGTGAGAGGCTTCCGATGTAGCCCGATGAGGGGCTGAATGTCCATGACTGCGTGGCAAGGTTGTCGAGAGCCTTGGAATACATGTCGAGAATGAGGGCTGCGCCCACACCTTTGCCTGCTCCGTTGGTGACTTTTACGGTGATTGTCTCGTCGGCAAGCGGGTTGAGGCGGTCGCGCATGTGCTCGACTTTCACCTTGAGGGTGGCATCGGGATTGTCGACAGTGACCTTGAACATGCGGGACCATTCGGAGAAATTGTTGACCGACGACAGGCGTACCGACATTTCGGCGAGCGAATCGGGTACGTTCACCGTGAGGCGGTTCATGCCGCTGCGGGCGTCAATCCATTTCTGCTCGATGAGATTGGTTCCGCGGTACACAGTCATGAGCACATGGGGCTGTTCGGCCGGAATGCCGTAGACGATTTCAGCCTTGCGGTCGGTGGCCTTGGCCCTGACCGATGCGGAGGGAGCCCAGATACCGGAAGCTACGGGGCATGTCATGTCGCCGGAATTATAGACGACAACGTCGGCTTCAACAGATTTGGCGTCTATGCCGACAGCACTGACTGTCAGGTCATAGCAGCCGGAACGGAGGTTGCTGAGGTCGGCCACGGCGAAACCGTTGCGGCTTACCGCGTCAAATTCATATTCCTTGCCGTCTTTATCCTTGAATGTCAGATGCACGGGAGACTCAATCTTCTCGCCGAGAGGATTGAATACGGCTATGCCGAGGCGAGCGTCGTTGGCGGCAGGGAACCAGCCGTTGTCGTCGACGGTGATATAAGCCTGCTTGCTCAGCGAAAAGTCATCGCGGCAGGAACGGTTTTCACCCGAGGGGGAGGTAACGGTAAATGACACCTCATATCGTCCGCCACGGAACGGGGATTGTTCGAGCACCTCTTTCGACAGCACCCAGCGGAAAGCACCGTCGGCGTCGGTCGATAATGTGTCGGTATGGAATTTCACGGTGTTGCTGCGCCACCATACGCGCTGCATGCCCGAGAGGGAGGCCTCGACTACAGCGTTCTGCACGGGGAAACCGCTGTATGTGGCAGCTTTGCCGAGCACGGTGACTGAGCCGTCGGCGTCGTTTACGGTGACGCTGTCGACTTTAGCCTCGTAGGTAGGCAGTTTGTAGTCGCTTACCATTACGCTCTCGCTTGCAATCTGGCGTTTTGTGGCCGGATTCAGGATACCAATCATAAAGTATCCGGTCAGCCCTTCGTCAGGAAGGGTGAAGCGGGCGGAAGCACGGCCATAGTCGTCGGTGCGTATATCGACAGTGTCGACGGCCACGTAGTTGGGGTTGCGGAGTATGGCCTTCAGCTCGGTATTCTTCACGAGAGTACGGGTGTTGCCGGAATAGTTGTAGACCACGGCGACGAAATCGAGGGTATCACCGGGATGGTAGATGGCGAGCGAGGTGCGTATGAATGCAGTCGTGGCACTGTTTTCGCCACGGTAATCGTAGAGATATTCGGTCATTCCGGCGCCGTAGCGGTCGTCGCCCTTTACGGCATGGACAAATATGTTTCGGAGATTGCCTTTATTTAGGTCGACACAGCCTTCGGCACCTGTCTCGCGGGTGCGGAGCTTGACGGGGACACCATTGTCGTAGCGGTAAGTGGTTACATTGGCACCGCCTACAGGGGCGCCGTCGAGTCCGCTGACAGCGAATACGCGCAGCAGGTCGGTGCCATTTGTGCCGAGGAGCGCCATGTCGGAGCAGTAGACGGGTGAGTACCAGTCACGCTGTCCGGCTTTTTTGAGCGACGAAGTGAGGATGTATACGCCGTATTCGTCGAGCGTCAGTGTTACTTCCTTTTTGTCGGTGAACGGAATCACGCCGTCGGATTTCACCGGAATGCGGGTCACGGGAGCCGACGCACAGTCTTTGAGGCTGTAGCTGCCGTCGTTGTAGCCGGGACGCGGATTTTTCACGCGGTAAACGAGCAGTTCGGTAGAGGCGACGTTGCTCATGCTGACATCAACCTTAAACTCCTTGCCGCGGGCCACCTGGGCGGGGAACTGAATGCGGACGGCGGGTTGCGAAAGGTCGGCAAGGATATTTTTCACAGCGTTGATACGGAAGTAAGACGGATTGGAGGCCTCGAAATCTCTGAGGGCGCGGTAGAGAGCGGTTTTCTGTCCCGCACTCAGGGCATACAGGTTTTCGTCGATGAGGAATTCTACGGCGTAGGGGGTACTTTTGTTTTCCTCGTACAGACGCATGAGGGGGGTAGTCAGCTCTTCGCCGGCGTCATCTTCGTCAGAATCATCTTCAACCACGTAATCCTCAAGCATTTCGTAGCGGGTGAGCAATGCGGCGACACGGGGCGCGCCCTGACCGGCGTCGACCCAGCGGTTGGCTATTTCGATTGCATCGCGCGAGGGCTTGGCAAGCACGTTGGGCACACGCAACCTGATGTCATACAGGAATATGGGGGAGAGAACCTGAAGGGACTCGTCTGTCAGACCCGAAATGCCGTCGACGGCCTGCAGCGATGCGAAGTCGAACAGCGTGGGGTAGAATATCGCGTCGGCCTTATCGCAGTCGATGACAGCGGAATAGTCGGTGATACGGGCTTTTTTGAGAGCGTCGGCGTGGGTGAGCGCGTGGTTGTAAAGCTCTACGATCTTGTCCTTGAACTCCTTTCCGCTCCAGAGGGTTATGTCTGTACCGGGGGTGGCAAGAGCGGGGCGGCGATTGAGATTGTAGCTGTCGCCGTCGTAGTATTGGGTGTATATATCGGCAAGAAGGAGGTCGAGAAGAGCGTGGGTGACAGCATTTTTCTCTTTGGCGGCAATACCCTCGATACGGTAGATTACCGACGGCAGGGAGTCGGGAGAGATGGCAGTCTGCGCCAGTCCTGAACGGATAAGGGCGTCGACCACGGCCGTGCCGTCGCCGGCACGGAGCGCCTTGTCGAGCATGGCGTCGGCATCCTTGATCACCTGCTTGGGATAGGCGAAGTCGGGTGCGCCGGTTTTTGATTTCTGTGCACTCATAATGAGAGGGATAAATGCGGCTAAAATAAATAAGAAACGTTTTATCATAATGCAAAAGTTTTATGCGGGGTAATCAAGTTGCGTCAGTTATACATAGGAGAAACGAAAGGTAATGATTATTTACAAGATATGACATGATAAATATCAATAAGTTGCTGAAAGCCATAAAAATTTAACAATTTTTACGAAGAATGGAGGATTTCATTTTGACAATTACGGAATAGTCCTCAGTTTCAGACTGAAGCGGTAGAAAATCCATAAAGAGGTGCTATCAAGTACAAATAAGCGATTGAAAACTCTCTTATTTGAAGGAAATCATATATATTTGCATATCAAACATGTCAATATGGAGTATACTGCTTTATTAGAGAAACAGATTATCGGCAGATTAAAAGTCGATAATCCGTGGTGGACTGAGGGGCATATCCAGGACTTTTATCGAACCATGACCCCAAGACTATATCTCAATATATTTTATCCTTTGGTACAAATGTCGGATGTCAGGCGTTCGGTAATCCTTATGGGACCACGACGCGTTGGCAAAACAGTAATGATGTACCACACTATCCAAAAGTTAATAAATGACGGAGTATCACCACAAAACATTATTTATATCTCTATTGAAACTCCAATATATAACAAGATATATCTTGAACAACTTTACAACCTGTCATGCCAGATTTTAGGGAAGTCGCCCACTAAAGACAGAATGTATGTTTTCTACGATGAGGTTCAATATCTCAAGGACTGGGAAGTAGAACTTAAATCAATGGTCGATACCTTTTTAAATGTCAAATTCATCGCATCAGGCTCAGCAGCTGCAGAACTAAAAAAAAGAAGTGATGAAAGCGGTGCGGGTCGTTTTACAGACTTCAATCTTCCGCCTCTAACCTTTTACGAATATATTCATTTGAAAGGCTATGCAAACATCATGCACCCCACAATCGAAAATTGGGGGTGCAGACAAGCCAATATATTTTCATCAATCGACATTGACCGTCTAAATGAATTATTCATTGATTACATTAATTTCGGGGGTTATCCGGAGGTCGTTTTCTCTGAAAAGATACGGGAAAATCCCGGACAATTCATTCGCCATGATATAATAGACAAAGTCTTATTACGGGATTTACCCAGTCTATACGGCATCAGTGACGTTCAGGAATTAAACTCTCTCTTCACCATGATTGCATATCATTCGGGAGCACAGTTTTCTTACGAACGTCTATCCAAAGAATCCGGGGTAAAAAAAGATACCCTAAAAAAATATATAACTTATCTTGAGGCAGCCTTTTTGATTAAAGTCATACACCGTACTGATGACACAGCAAAACAATATCAACGGGAAACTCAGTTCAAAATTTATCTTACCAACCCGTCGCTCAGATGCGCTTTATTTCATCCTATAGGTGAATCCGATGCTGAAATCGGCGATATGGTTGAAACTGCAATCTTCGCGCAATGGATTCCCCGTCAGTGGGAGGAATTACGATACGCCAACTGGCGTCAGGGTAAACAGCAGGGCGAAGTAGATATGGTCGGTCTTGATATCGGCGTTCAGAAACCATGTTGGGCATTGGAAATAAAATGGTCTAACAGATATTTTAATTTACCTGCCGAACTTCATTCTCTAAAGTATTTCATGAATAAAAACCAATTATCGGAAGCTTTAGTCACAAGCATATCCGAGTCAGGATTAAGGCAACTGGATGACCTTAAACTGCATTTTATCCCTGCTGCATGCTATGCATATACTGTAGGAATGAATACCATTCAACAAACACGCAAATCGTATGGATTATAGCGGTTTCCAAATAAGCAGATTAAAATCCGCTTATTTGGAAACTACCGTTTATTACATTAATTATAAGTATTTTACATGAATAAAATAAGTAAACATAACACTCGTTATAAAAGCTAATATGACAGTAGAGGAAATGATGCGGGAGGCGCGGGGAAGGCTTGCCGCGGAGTATGGGGTGCGGGAGGCTGCGGCTATGGTTGACGAGATGATGCTGCGGATAAAGGGGTGGGACAAGACCGCTACCATAATTCACGGCAATGAGACGGTGACCGATTTTCTTAAAGGGCGGGTCGAGGCTACGGTCGGACGGCTGCTCGATGGGGAACCGGTACAGTATATTTTCGGGAAAGCGCATTTCTACGGGATGGATTTCAATGTGACTCCGGCTACGCTTATACCGCGGCCCGAGACGGCGCAGCTTGTCGATATGATTGTCAATCGTTACGGTAACAATAGCGACCTGCGTGTGCTCGATTTAGGTACCGGCTCGGGGTGTATCGCCATAGCCCTTGCGCGGCATCTGCCTTTTCCGAAGGAGATTACAGCCGTCGATATTTCAGAGGAGGCCATTGAGGTGGCACGCAGCAACAGCGCGGGACTTAAGGTCAAAGTCAATTTTATTCAGGGCAATATGTTGGATACCGACGAGATGGTAGCCGCACTCGGAGAGAGGTATGACATCATTGTGAGCAATCCTCCGTATATCGCACAGCGCGAGGCGGCGGGAATGGAGCGGAATGTGCTTGAACATGAGCCGGCTACGGCGCTTTTCGTGCCGGACGATGACCCGCTGGTGTTCTATCGCGCCATTGCGGTGATTGCAGAAAAACGGCTTGACGATAAGGGCACTCTGTTTCTTGAAATCAATCCGTTGTTTGCCAAAGAGTTGGCCGCGATGCTGCGCGAACACGGATTTCAAGATGTCGACATCGAGAAAGATATGCAGAAAGCTGACCGTTTCATAATAGCCCGACGCTGAGTATGATGCAACGACGTAAACCGATATCGAAAGAGAATGCCACGGTGCGGCTGGAGTCGCTGTGCGCGCGTGCCGAGCATTGCACCTACGAGCTGATGACAAAACTGCGGGGATGGGGCATAACGGGCGAAGTGGCCGAAGATATAATCAACGGGCTGATTGACAACCGCTTTGTCGACGACCTGCGGTTTGCACGGTCGTTCGTGCGCGACCGTTACCGGTTTTCGGGCTACGGGCGCCGCAAGATAGCAATGGCTTTGGCAGCCAAGCGGATACCGCGCGACACCGTGGAGGAGGCAATGGAGGAGATTGACCCCGAGATATATTTCGAGAATCTGCGCCATCTTGTCGACCGCAAGGCCGCGGCACTCGACCTGAGCAGCTACGATGACCGCAACAAGCTGTACCGCTACGCGATAGGGCGCGGATATGAGAGCGACCTGACGGTGCGCGCCATAAAAATGTATATGGCCGAAAACAGGGAGTGAGAATGCGTTTTACGGGGATAATACAGGGGGTTCTGAACCGGCTCGGCGAGGCGGTATTTCCCGCGGTGTGCGAATGCTGCGGGCGCTCGCTTGTGGACGGAGAGCGGCTGCTGTGCCTGCATTGCATGTATGACATGCCCCGGACCGGCTATCACCGTGACAGTTTCAGCGAACTGCACAAGCGGCTGGCAGCGCCGGGGGTACCTATTGAGCGTGCGGCGGCGATGTTCCACTATATCAAGGAAAGTCCGTACGCACGGCTGATACAGCATGCGAAATATAACGGACGGCCGGTGATTGACCGTGAGCTTGCGCGAATGTTTGCCGCGGAACTTGCCGCAGAAGGTTTCTTCGAGGGGATTGACATGATATTGCCCATACCTCTGCACTGGCTCAAACGGTGGCGCCGCGGATTCAACCAAAGCGAGGTGATAGCGGAGGGAATCAGCGATGTGACGGGGATAAAGTGCGGCGACAATCTGAAAGCACTCCCCCACTCTACCCAGACGCGCAAGAATGCCGTGGAACGCGCGGCCAATATGGAGGGGAAGATTGTGGCCGTGCATGGAGAGGAACTTGCCGGGAAGCATGTGCTTGTGGTGGATGATGTGATTACCACGGGGGCGACTTTGCTTGCCGCGGCAAAGGCTATACAGGCCGGAGCAAACGGGGTGAAGGTCAGCGTGCTGACGCTTGCGGCGTCGAAGCAGGGGTAAGGGCCGAGGATGTCGAGATTAATCGGGATTGCTCAGGATTAATCTTGATTTATCGGGATTTATCGAGATAAATCGGGGAAATAGCGGTTGTCAGCCGAGGAGGATGTGCTCGGCTTTTATGTCGGTGGAGAGGAATACGGAGGCCATCGCGCTGAAGCGGTCAGCGCTTTCGGTGGTGAGGTAGCGGCAGCCGGCGTTGCGGGAGAGGCGGCGTTCCATTTCGGGATGGCGGCGGAGATAGTCGGCAAGAGAGGCGCCTGTAATCTCACCCTGCAGGACGAGGGAGACACCGCGCGGGATGTATTTGCGGATTTTGCCGAGAAGGAGGGGATAATGGGTGCAGCCGAGTATGACGGTGTCAATCAACGGGTCGGTGTCGAAAAGGCGTTCGATTTCCTGCTTCACGAAGTAATCGGCACCGGGGCTTGCGGACTCACGGTTTTCGACAAGAGGGACCCACATCGGGCAGGCGTGGCCCGTCACGGCATAATCCGGATAGAGTTTGGCTACCTCCATGTCGTAGGAACGGCTGGCTATCGTGCCGGGGGTACCGAATACGCCGATATGCCCCGAACGACTTATTTCGCCAAGTTTTTCGACCGTCGGACGGATTACACCGAGTACGCGGCGCGTGGGGTCGGCCATAGCGGGGAGGTCGTTCTGCTGAATTGTGCGCAATGCCTTGGCGGAAGCGGTATTGCAACCGAGGATTACAAGCGGACAGCCCAGCCCGAAAAGATATTGCACCGCCTCGAGAGTGAAGCGGTAGACAATCTCGAAAGAGCGGACGCCGTAGGGCGCACGGGCGTTGTCGCCCAGGTATATGTAGTCATACTGCGGCAAAGCGGCGCGCAATCCCTCCAAAATAGTAAGGCCGCCGTAGCCCGAATCAAACACTCCGATAGCTCCCGATACAAGTTTATTTTCCATCTGCTCACAATAACTTAAGCACCATTATTTACGGTAAAGTTAAGAAAAAATACTAATTTTGTGGCAAGAAAAATAAATGAATATGGAAAAAATAATTCTCACCGGCGACCGTCCCACCGGTAAACTGCATCTGGGACATTATGTAGGCTCGTTGCGACGTCGTTTCGAGCTTCAGAATTCAGGGGAGTTTGACAAGATTTTCGTCATGATTGCCGATGCGCAGGCTCTCACCGACAATGCCGACAATCCCGAGAAGGTGCGTCAGAATGTCATTGAGGTCGCTCTCGACTATCTTGCGGCAGGCATCGACCCTGAAAAGACTACAATCTTCATACAGTCGCAGGTGCCTGAACTGGCCGAACTGGCGTTCTATTACATGAACCTTGTGACGGTGTCGCGCGTGCAGCGCAACCCGACGGTAAAGACGGAAATCAAGATGCGCAATTTCGAACAGTCGATTCCGGTAGGATTTTTCTGCTATCCGGTAAGCCAGGCGTCGGATATCACAGCGTTCCGCGCAACGACCGTACCTGTCGGCGAGGACCAGGCTCCGATGATTGAACTTACCCGCGAAATCGTGAACCGCTTCAACAATATCTACGGCGAGACGCTCGTGGAACCGGAAATACTGCTGCCTGACAATGCCGTGTGCATGCGATTGCCGGGTACCGACGGCAAAGCGAAGATGTCGAAGTCGCTCGGGAACTGCATCTATCTGTCGGACACTGCAAAAGAGGTGGCCAAGAAGGTGAAGAGCATGTACACCGACCCGCTGCACCTCAATATCGAGGATCCGGGACATCTCGAGGGTAACTGCCCGTTCATCTATCTCGACGCGTTCTCCACTCCGGAGCATTTCGCGAAATATGCTCCGCAATATGCCGGTCTTGACGAGATGAAAGAGCACTATACACGCGGCGGACTGGGCGACGGCACTGTCAAGAAGTTGCTTATCAATATCCTGGAGGAGACTCTGGCTCCGATACGTGAACGCCGCGCTCAGTTTGAGAATGACATACCGATGGTATATGATATACTCCACAAGGGTTCAATCAAGGCGCGTGAGGCTGCGGCCAAGACGCTTGACGACGTGCGCAGCGCGATGCGTATCAATTATTTCTCGGATACGGAGCTGATTAAGGCGCAGTCGGAGAAATATAGGAAATAAGAGGTTATAACGAGAGTATTAGGAGCTTCAGCGGTCGCTGAAGCTCTTTTTTTATTCCGCTTACGCGTCATCACTCGGTAGGGTTAGTAAGGTTGATAAGGTCATTAAGGTCATTAGGGAATTGAGTGGGAGATGGTGTATGAATTTGGCGCATTTTGATTTTGTGAGGGATGTAATTTTGCGGTATATAAAATCAGCAGGAGCAATTATTAACCAATTATTAACCAATAAAATCGGAATGTGGTCATGAAGGAATTTTTGATGGAACATTTTTTTGAGCACGGGATGTGGATTGTGCTTACGTACGTGCTCGTGGTAGTGGCGATGGCCGTAGACCTGGTGACGGGGGTCAGGAAGTCGCGCAAGTCGGGACAGGCTATAAATTCACGCGGATATAAGCGAACGTGCCGGAAGGCGATGAATTATTTTCTGCCGATGATGTGTCTGTCGTGCATTGATGTTATCGCTTCGGCGGTAGTGGGACTGCCGGTGCTGACGATGGTGTTCGGGGCATACTGCGTGTTCTGCGAACTCAAATCGGTAATGGAGACGACGCACGACAAGGAAGCGATACGCAACGATGTCAGGGAGCTACTTGAACTTGGCGAAAATATCGGGGAACTGAGGGAAATGATACGTAAACTTATAAAATAACCGGTCATGAGAAAGATTGATGAGATAATAGTACATTGCAGCGCCACGCCGAGAGGGCGCGAGGTAAAAGCGGCGGATATTGACCGCTGGCACCGCGAACGGGGATTCAGATGCATAGGCTACCACTATGTGGTGGGACTTGACGGGACTGTTGAACGGGGCCGACGCGAGAGCGAAACCGGCGCACATTGCAAGGGGCACAACGCGCGCTCGATAGGCGTATGCTACGTGGGCGGACTGTCGACTGACGGCAAGGTGGCGCTTGACACGCGCACCGATGAGCAGCGTGTGGCACTCACGGAGCTGATTATGGAACTGAAGGAGCGTTATCCGGGAGCGAGAGTGTACGGCCACCGCGATTTCGCCAACAAGGAGTGCCCGTGCTTTGATGCAAGGAGGGAGTTCGGGGAAGTATAAGTCGGACGAGTCGGACGAGTCAGACCGGTCGGACATGTCGGGCGGGTCTGACTTTACGGGGTGTAACGTGGAGGATTAGTTATGAGATGGATTTTGATTGGATTGAGTGTGGGAACATGTCTTTTTGGTGCTATTGGTTGCAGGGCGAAGCATCAGGCCGCGGAGTCGGCAAATGTGGATATGAGAGATGAGGCTTCGATTCGGTTGGAAAGAAATGTCAGTTTTGACGCAATGCTGGAGCGGATTGACAATATAGTAGTTGAACGGCCGGAGATTGTGGTACATGACGGCGAGACGGGGACAACAGTCACGGTAAGAGGTGAACGGATGGCAAGGGAGAGGCGGGAAAATGCCGTGACGGAGCAGACGGAGCACTGCAAAGCCGACAGCACTACAGCCGGCAGCCTGCATGTCGCCTCCGAGAGCAGTAGCAAGACGGAGGGGAAAGGCGGAACGGGCATTTGGTATATACCCGTTGTGGTGATTGCAGTGTGGGTGCTGACATGGCTGAAAAAATCGGGATGTAATTGGTAAAAAATGTGTATTATTAAATAAAATTGCAAAATAATGTCTTAACTTTGTGATAGACTTTATTAATCTGTATCAGATGAAACTGAACAATCACAAAATATGGGTCGGGGCCAAGGATTATTTCTTCATTGTCTTTGGCATATTGCTTTACGGTCTTGGGTTTTCGGCTTTCATAGCGCCGTTCGGGGTCATTACCGGAGGTATGGCCGGTGCGGGCCAGGTGGTATTCTATGCCACGGAAAAGATATTCGGCTTCGGTGTGCCGGTGGCAGTGACGATGTATGTGCTGAACATTCTGCTTCTTGCAATCGCTTACCGCATTGTAGGCAAGACATTCGTAATCAGGACAATATTCGGCGTGACGGTAGTATCGATAGCAATCGGTGTGCTTATGCCGCTGTTTCCCGAGCCGTTGCTCAAGGGAGAGACGTTCATGAGCATCATTATCGGTTCGATGATGTGCGGCATCGGTCTGGGGCTTGCGTTCGTGCACAACGGGTCGACGGGCGGCACGGATATTGTCGCCGCAATAATGGCGAAGAAGACCAATGTGTCGGTGGGACGCACGATGCAGTATTGCGATTTCTGCATCATATCGTCGTCGCTGCTGATATTCGGTCTTGACGAAGGTATCGAGCGACTGGTCTACGGCTTTGTAGTACTCCTTGTAGTGTCGCTCATGGCCGACCAGACCATCAACACCAACCGCCAGGCGGTACAGTTCATCATATTCTCGCCCCACCACTGGGAGGAGATTGCCACTGCCATCAACAACGACGCCCACCGCGGCTGCACGGTGCTCAACGGCATGGGCTGGTACAGCAAGCAGGATGTGAAGGTACTGCTTGTGATGTGCCGCAAGATTGAGTCGGTGACGATACACCGCATCATAAAGTCAATCGACAAGGACGCATTCATCACGCAGGCCAACGTCAACGGCGTATACGGTCAGGGATTCGACGAATTCAAACTCAAGATGCCGAAACCGAAACATAACCGCAACGCCCAGGATACGGCATCACCACGCACAATGCCCGACTATGGCGACAGGACAACGCACTCCGGCCACCCGGAAAAGCTGAGCTAACTCAGGAAACCAATAGAGTGTCTAACATGACAGGACGGGCAATCGGGAAACAGGGTGCATTGCGTTTTTACATTCAATACCTATATGAGCAGCATACTGTTTTCCGATTGCCTCGTTTTGACTGCGGGGGAGTGGAATTTTCACACTACGGCCTCTGAGAGGGGATCATCTGACTATGACTTTTTCGGTACGGTTGCCGAAACAGCGTATGTAAATGCCTGAGGACGGTGCTGTCACTCTGACTCCCTGCATGTTGTAATACTCCGCGCCATCACCACTGTTGCCGAAAATGATTTCGCCGACAGCGGTAGTAATTCCACGGTTTTTGAAAGACGACCAGCCCGAAGCATCCCGATATGATGCATCGGCACCTGACGGAATGAGCAGTTGAGCGTTGTCATAAGTATCTGCAGAGAAAGCATCATCGTCCTCGACATAAGGAGCGTCGGGATTGCGGCTATCCACCTTTTCCATACTGATGCCGGCAAATGCCTGCGAACCGATATAGGATGTATTTTTCGGCAAAACGACAGATTTCAAAGAAGTACAACCGCTGAATGCCTGATTTCCGAGAAAGTTGAAGTTATCTGGCAGACTGACCGCAGCGAGGTCAGTACAGTTCTTAAAAGAGCGGGCGCCCAATTCAGAAACATTTTCCGGTACAATTACACTTGTAAGCCCGCTGCCCATGAATGCAGCTTCGGCGATAAAATATACCGACTGCGGTATTTCAACCGAGGTCAGCGCGGAGCAGTTGCGGAATGCGTTGACGGGGATTTCCCGGATGTCGGCGGGAAGTTCGACCGATGTCAGGCTCGAACAATCAGCGAAGGCATTTTTGCCAAGCGAAGGGGCAACCGTCACCTCCTCCACGCGGTTTATAACCGACGGTCTGATGATATTTTCCTTTGGGACACGGTGAACAATCTTACCGCTGCCATCGGGACGGTAAGCAACACTTTCGAGCGACTGACATCCCTCAAAGGCGCTGTTGCCGACACTTACCACCGACGAGGGGAGCTGAACGGAGGTGACATCGGTATCGCGGAGCGCGGAAGCAGATAAGGCAACGACATCGTAGATATTCACGCCATCGGTCACCATGTCGGGCACTGTGAAAGCTCCCGAGACTGACGAGGACGCCTCGCCGGCATAGTAGACCTGCGTTTCTTCTTCGTTGGCAAAGACGTACATCTGCGAGTCGCTGACAGTGGGATAGCCCTTGAACTGACCCCACGACTTGTCGGCCTTGTAGGCTTCGAGCATTTCGTCAGGGACGAAAATCAACGATGTATTGTAGGTGTCGTAGTCAAAGCCATCGGGGTCGAGACCGGGAATTTCCGAAGCAGCCACGTCGATATGTGCCACGGCGGTGCCGCCAAAAGCATAGGGAGCGATGGCAAGCCCTCCCTTCTCCACTGTGGCCGGCACATAGAAATATGTGAGGCCGGTACGTTCGAATGCTCCGGAGGCTATGGCAGTAAGATGGAATGTAAACTCCGACGGGTCAACAGCCACGGCGCGGCGAGGCGCGTTGACTACCGGTTTGTCGGGATCGTCCTCGTATTCCTCGGAATCATACCAAACGATTGATTTCAAATCCATATCGCCGCTAAAGGCGTATTCGCCGATGACCCTCAGTCCGGTGGGAATGTGAATGACCGACAGATTTTCGCAGCCGGAAAAGCATACTGATTCAAGAGTACGCGTACGCGGCGGGAGAGTCACCGCTTCCAGACCGGCGCCCATAAAGGCTTCAGACCCTATTTCGGTGACGAATTCAGGAATTGCAATTGACTTAAGATTGTAGCATTTGTAGAATATTCCATTGGGAATCCTTGTAATGAAGCCGGGCAAAGTGACTTCGGTGAGGAACGAGCAGCCGGCGCAAACCATATCGCCGAATTGCGTCACACGGCTGAAATCGACCGACGTTATGTCAGTACCACCAAGAGCAAAGTCGCCTAAAGATGTCACATTACCCAAGTCGACAGAAGTCACCCGACAATATGCAAAAGCGGATTCGGCAACGGCGTCGATGGAATATTCCACGTCGTCGACGGTGATGCATTCGGGAATAGCTATATCGCCCTTGTAGCCGCCGTCCTCATTGGCTATAACCGTTGCCGTATAGTTCTTTTTGTCAAGCTGGTAGCAGATACCGCCGACATTGAGCGCCGGAGTCCTGATATTTAATGCCGACCAGTCGGAGTCGGACTTATATGCCTCGTAAGCATCGTTGGGTACCCAGACCGAGTAGCTGTAAACCGGAGTCGGGAAAGTAGCGGAAGATGTGTTGGAGACAGGCGTGATGGCCGGCGGAACCGGAGCATCAATGACTATCCTGCCGAGCGCGGTGCACCCCATGAATGCCTTGCTTGCGATAGCGGTGATGTTCTCGCCGAAATGGAGGAAAGTCAGGCCGGTGCATTTGTAGAAAGCCTCGCCGCCGATTTCTGTAAGCTCCGCGGGGAATGTCAGTTCGGTCAATGCCGTACATTTATAGAACGCTTTATTATTGATTGTCCGCAAAGTAGAGGGGAGCACAAGTTCGGCAAGAGCATCGCAGCCGAGGAATGTCTCGGCGCTGATTGTGGTAATGCCTTCGGGGATAGCGACCGACTGAAGGGCAGCACAGCCATAGAAAGCGGCATCACCGATTTCGCGCACGCCCACCGGCAGATTGACCGAAACGAGGAGGTTGCAATTGCTGAATGCCTCCTTGCCGATAGAGGTGATTGTTTCGGGCAGGACGACAGATTTGAGCGAGCGGCAGTAGCAGAAAGCCCTTTCGCCGACTGAAGTGACAGCGTAGTCGCCGCCCCACGCGCTGACAGAGGCAGGTATTTCAACGTTTTCAAGCGCAGGATACCTGTCGTCGTAGGGCGACGAGTATTTATCGTTGTCGTATGTCACGGTAGCGGTATGGTTCGTCATGTCGAGTTTATAAGATATACCGCCGACTTCGACAAGGCATGATGACAGCGGCGCGACGGTGCCGAAGTCCGTCCAGCCCGTGGACGCCGCATAAGCATCGACGGATGCGTCAGGAACGTAGATTTTCCTCGAGGAGAGCAATGATGACTGTGCCGACATGGCTGGCACATCGTCGGCCAGGCTTATCACCTTGGTCAACTTGTCGCAGTCACAAAACGCCTTTTCTCCGAGTGACGTAATGGTAGCTGGCAGCTCTATCTGAGGCAATGACTTGCAACGGTAGAATGCCTGTTTGCCGATTGACACGGTATTTGACAACATGACCGATGTGAGAACGCTCTTGCTTGTCGACGACCCCATGCTGAAAGTGTAGTCAGGAATTGTTTTAAGCGGAACGACGGCCGATTCGAGCCCGTAACAATTGGTAAATACATAAGTGCCCATTGAAATGACATTTTCGGGTATTTCTACCGATTTCAATGCCGCGCAACTTTGGAAAGCATAGCTGCCTATGTAAGTAAGCCCGTCGGGAAATACGATGCTTTCAAGCGCGGCGCACTGGTCGAACGCCCTGTTGCTTATCTCTTTCAATCCGTCAGGCAATGTGACATTCTTGAGCTTTACACAATACGCGAACATATTGACACTCAGCGAGGAGAGCTGCGAAGGCGCCTCAAAGCGGCACGACTCAAGCGCCCGGCAGTTGTAAAACGTTCTTTCGCCGACAGTTTCAAGTGAAGCGGGGAGTATCACGGAAGTAAGGGAGGTATTGCTGGAAAACGCCAGTTCGCCCAGAGTTTTCAGACAGGAACCGTCGGCAAATACCACCGACTCACAGCCGTTGCACGCAGCGAATGCTGACGCTCCTATACTTTCCACCGATGCGGGGATTTCAATATGGCTGAGTTTATAGCAGTGTTGAAAAGCGCTTTCGCCTATGGCTTTGAGTGAGGTGGCGTTGCTCATGTCGATTTCAGCAAGTTCGCTGCACCCGGAAAACGCATAATTACCGATTGACGTGACTTCGGGTCCCACCACCAGTCCGATTATTGTATCGTTGTATCCGGGATCCGTGCTCAAGCCGGGAACATCTGTGACAGCGTAATACACTCCGTTTTCGACGTAATTTTCCTTAGGGGTATCCAGCGCCTTCAATGACGGCGACATCGCCGTGACAAAAGCAAAAGCCAGACTGACAACCAATGTCCTTAACATTGGTGCCGGGGGATTTTTGCAGAACTTTTTCATATCGTTGTGTTTATAATTGGAATTTCAGCGACTGCCGTTTTCGGGCAAACAGTGGATATATTTTTCCATGGTAATGATAGTCGCAAATATAAACACGTCAGTGTATCAAGCGGTTGTAAAAAACTTACAATCGCTTGACAAAAATTATCACAACGGCGAAAAACGCCTCATGCGGCCTGTCTGCATGTATGGCAACGGGTGAAAAGGGCCTCTTAATATGGGAGCGGCGAAGGGCGATGAAAAGTCACCGGAGGATATCGGGGTCAGCCTGATATTCGGAGGGCGAACAGCCGAAAGAGCGCTTGAATGAATGTGAGAAGGCACTCAGCTCATCGAAACCGCATTCGCGGGCAACTTCGGATATTGTCATTGCCTTATTGTCGCGCAGCAAGGTGACAGCACGGTTCATCTGAATGGCCGAGATAAAGGATTTCGGCAGTTTGCCCGTGGCTTCCACGAAGCGTCGACGGAATGTCTGTTCGCTCATATTCAGGCGCGAGGCTATATGTCCGATGCTGTATTCACGCCGGGCCAAACCATCGTTGACGGCTTCTATCACCAGCCTTTCAAAGTCGGATTTCGCATCGGGGACAGCGGCATCATTTTCCGATAGAGCCTCCTCCCCTGTCCTGACGGGCGATGCATGAGTATAGGCAGCATATTCTATATTAGCCATAAGTTGCTTCAACTCATGCCGATAGCGTTTTACACGCCAATGATGCAACCAAATACCGGTTGCCACGCACAGAAGCAATATCACTCCGGCAATAATAAAATCGCGGCGCCGATTATTTTTGTGTGTTTCAATCTGTTCATTCAGGCGGTCGGTCTCAAATTCGACCTTATAACGGGCGAGCGCATCGGCCGAGGCCTCACGGTAAAGCGAATCCTTCAGCAGATTGAATTCCTGCAACGCGATATGCGCACTGTCAGGATTTATTTTCCAATAGCTCTCATAAAGCCCCTGCAATGAATGGAGCCTGTTGTACAGGTCGCCCATCCTATCGAACAGCCTGTCGGCTTCGCTGAAATATTTAACGGCTTCGGCGGGGCGGTGCTGCTTCAACAGCATGAATCCGAACTGGTTATAATCGATGGCCAGCGAATGGCCGTTACCCGCGTCAATCAGCATGGGGAATGCTTTCCGGAAAACGGCCTCGGCTTCGCCGTACTTCTCCAGCCCCACGAGCGCCGTGGCTTTCTGCGACAACCGTATCGCCGCACGGGCCGGGCGCCCTGCCGCCGAATCTATTGCGTACGCTCCATCGGCATATTCTACCGCCTTTTCAAATTCCCCTTTTTTATAGCAGGCTTCCGACGCCATGCCCATGAGTATGGTTTTACGAAGGGAATTAACAGCCTTGTCGGCATAGCGCATGCCTTCAAGGATATATCTTTGAGCGGCATCGGGGTCGTCGGCGGCAATATAGGTCCCGGCAAGCGTGCTGTATGTTGATGAAATACGGTCGTTGTCGCCGCTGCGCAAATCTATATCCAGACATTCTTTTACATACTCTATAGCTGAAGCGAAATCGCCCGTCCTGATATAGAGCACGCCAAGGAGGTTGAGGCAGTCGGCTTTGGCATCGCTCGGCCCGTCGTAGAGGGGCAACGCTTTAAGGGCATAGCGCAGCGCCCGCTCATAGTCCTGAGCGTCGCAATACCATTCACCCGCCCAGTAATAGAACTGCTGACTTACGGAATCGACCGGTACGGCGGCCGACATGACGACATCATCGTCTATGAAGCCGTCGGCACGCAATTCATAAAAAAACCGGTTAGCAATCACTGTTTTGTTGTTGCTCCCGTCAAAATCATTAATCAGGCGCTCAATCTCGACCTCCGACGCTCCTCCTACAAATGATGCAAGGAGCATTGCGATTATTATACTATATCTGATACTTAACATAATTCTCTTCAGTATTTTCGTAGGTGTTGCGGGATAATCGCACTCAGAATCCGTATAAAAAGTTGAGTACAAATACATATCTTACGGATACACACACCGTACGTTCCTACTGCCGGTTTGGAACTCCAGACAACAGGTATTGGTTTGCCAAAACCGTTGGCTTATTGCTAAGTTACAAAATATTAGCGAGATAGCCAAATATTTTTCAGTATATATTCGGTAATGGCTCCGGTTCCGGGTGTTTTTTCACGTCGTGAGACAGATTATAATCAGCCGGCATATATACACTCAGGGGCAGGACGTGTTGCAGTCCTGCCCCTGAAGTTCAAATATCAAAGTTATGTTTAACGGATTACGTTAATATTGGCGTTACTTGACTTCTTCGACGTTGTCTTCGACTTCCTGTGCGGTGGCGAAGACACCTTCGATGTCGTCTTTGCTGCCTACCACGAGGCGCTCGTATTCGCGCAGACCTGTACCGGCGGGAATCAGGTGACCGCAGATTACGTTCTCCTTCATGCCCTCGAGGGTGTCGGTCTTGCCGTTGATGGCGGCTTCGTTGAGCACCTTGGTGGTTTCCTGGAAGGATGCGGCCGACATGAAGCTTGAGGTCTGGAGAGCGGCGCGGGTGATACCCTGGAGTATCTGCTCGGAAGTAGCGGGAACGGCATCACGCACTGTTACGGTGCGGAGGTCGCGGCGCTTGAGAGCGGAGTTCTCGTCGCGGAGCTTGCGCGCGGTGATAATCTGACCGGGCTGGAGAGTCTCGCTGTCGCCGGCGTCGGTGACGACTTTCTTGCCCCAGATACGGTCGTTCTCTTCCATGAAGTCGCGTTTGTCGACAATCTGCTGCTCGAGGAAGCATGTGTCGCCCGGATCGATGATGTTGACTTTGCGCATCATCTGGCGTACGATGACCTCGAAGTGCTTGTCGTTGATCTTCACACCTTGCATACGGTATACGTCCTGCACCTCGTTGACGATGTATTCCTGCACTGCGGTCGGACCCATGATGTTGAGGATGTCGGTCGGAGTGATGGCACCGTCGGAGAGTGGTGTACCGGCGCGCACGTAGTCGTTTTCCTGCACGAGAATCTGCTTCGACAGGGGCACGAGGTATTTCTTCTCCTCGCCGATTTTCGAGGTAACGGAGATTTCGCGGTTACCGCGTTTCACCTTGCCGAACTTGACCTCACCGTCGATTTCCGACACGATGGCGGGGTTAGACGGGTTGCGGGCCTCGAAGAGCTCGGTGACACGGGGAAGACCACCGGTGATATCGCCGGCGCCACCTGCCGCGCGAGGTATCTTGACGAAGATTTCGCCGGTCTTGACATCGGCGCCTTCGTCGAGCATGAGGTGCGCGCCCACAGGGAGGGCGTAGGTCTTGAGGATAGTGCCGTCGCGGTCGACGATGTTGACTTCGGGCACTTTCGTACGGTCTTTCGACTCGATGACAATCTTTTCGTGGAGACCTGACTGCTCGTCGCGGTCGACACGGTATGTGACGTTCTCAACAAGGTTGGTGAACTGGAGCTTACCTGTGACTTCGCTGACGATGACGGCGTTGAAGGGGTCCCATTCGCAGATTACGTCGCCTTTCTTGACTTCGGCGCCATCCTTGAAGTAGAGTTTCGAACCGTAGGGTATGTTGGCCGAGGTGAGCATCATGCGGGTGTTGGGATCGATGATGCGCATTTCGGCAAGACGGCCGATGACGACTTCGACATTCTGACCGTTGATGCCTACCTCGTCGGTAGTCACGGTACGGAGTTCCTCGATTTCGAGCACACCGTTGTAGCGCGAAGTAAGGGTGGAGACGGCCGCGATGTTCGAGGCCACACCACCGACGTGGAATGTACGGAGTGTAAGCTGCGTACCCGGCTCACCGATTGACTGCGCGGCGATGACACCGACAGCCTCGCCCATCTGCACGAGACGGTTGTTGGCAAGGTTGCGGCCGTAGCACTTGGCGCAGACACCTTTCTTCGACTCGCAGGTGAGCACCGAGCGGATTTCAACCGACTCGATGGGCGACGCGTTGATGCGGTCGGCAGCGGCGTCGTTGATTTCCTCGCCGGCGGCGACGATGATTTCGCCCGTGAGCGGGTCGACAATATCATGGACAGAAACACGGCCGAGGATACGTTCGCCAAGCGAAGCTACAACCTCGTCGTTGTTCTTGATTTCCTTGCATACCAGGCCGCGGAGCGTGCCGCAGTCCTCTTCGTGGATAATCACGTCGTGGGCCACGTCGACGAGACGACGGGTGAGGTAACCTGCGTCGGCGGTCTTCAACGCGGTATCGGCAAGACCCTTGCGCGCACCGTGGGTAGAGATGAAGTACTCGAGCACTGACAGACCCTCCTTGAAGTTTGCCAAAATCGGGTTCTCGATGATCTGACCGCCCTCCGCACCAGCTTTCTGCGGCTTGGCCATAAGACCACGCATACCGGCGAGCTGACGAATCTGGTCCTTCGAACCACGGGCACCCGAGTCGAGCATCATGAAGACTGAGTTGAAGCCCTGGTTGGCCTCGGTCATCTGCTTCATGAGGATGTCGGTAAGGCGCGAGTTGACGTGCGTCCAGATATCGATAATCTGGTTGTAGCGCTCGTTGTTGGTGATGAAACCCATAGAGTAGTTGTTCATCACTTCTTCCACCTGTGCGTAACCTTCGTTGACGATAGCCTCTTTCTCGGCGGGGATGATGACGTCGCCGAGGTTGAACGACAAGCCGCCCTTGAATGCCATCTTGTAACCGAGGTTCTTGATGTCGTCGAGGAACTGTGCCGAACGCGGGATACCGCATTTCTTGATTACCTTCGAGATGATGTTGCGCAATGATTTCTTCGAGAGGATTTCATTGACGTAGCCGATTTCCTCGGGCACGAACTGGTTGACGAGCACACGGCCTACGGAGGTGTTCTCGACGAGATGCTTGATTTTGTTGCCGTTCTCGTCGACGTCGTCGACCATCACCGACACGGGGGCGTGGAGCGTGACGCGGCCTTCGTTGTAGGCTATTTCAGCCTCTTCGGGGCCGTAGAATTTCAGGCCTTCGCCCTTGTCGCCCTTGCGGAGCTTGGTGATATAGTAGAGACCGAGCACCATGTCCTGCGAGGGCACGGTGATAGGTGCGCCATTGGCGGGGTTGAGGATGTTGTGTGCGCCGAGCATGAGCATCTGGGCTTCGAGGATAGCCTCGTTGCCGAGAGGCAAGTGGACTGCCATCTGGTCGCCGTCGAAGTCGGCGTTGAATGCCGTACATGCGAGCGGGTGGAGCTGGATAGCCTTGCCCTCGATGAGCTTGGGCTGGAATGCCTGGATACCGAGACGGTGAAGAGTCGGGGCACGGTTGAGCAATACGGGGTGACCTTTCATCACGTGTTCCAGAATGTCCCATACTTCGGGCTTCTTCTGGTCGACCATCTTCTTGGCGCTCTTGACTGTCTTGACAGAGCCGCGCTCGATGAGTTTGCGGATGATGAAAGGCTTATAGAGCTCGGCGGCCATGTTCTTGGGGATACCGCACTCGTGCATCTTAAGTTCCGGACCTACGACGATGACCGAACGGGCCGAGTAGTCGACACGCTTGCCGAGAAGGTTCTGACGGAAACGTCCCTGCTTACCCTTGAGGCTGTCGCTCAATGATTTGAGAGGACGGTTGGCTTCGGTCTTGACGGCCGATGACTTGCGCGAGTTGTCGAGCAGTGAGTCGACGGCTTCCTGAAGCATGCGCTTCTCGTTGCGGAGGATGACGTCGGGAGCCTTGATTTCGATAAGGCGTTTCAGACGGTTGTTACGTATGATGACACGACGGTAGAGGTCGTTGAGGTCGGAAGTGGCGAAACGTCCGCCGTCGAGGGGCACGAGGGGACGGAGTTCCGGCGGTATGACAGGCACAGCCTGGAGTATCATCCATTCGGGCTTGTTGCGGCCGCGCGACGCACGGAACGACTCCACGACCTGGAGGCGCTTGAGAGCCTCGGTCTTGCGCTGCTGCGAGCCGTCCTTGGCCGCCTGGTCGCGCAGTTTATATGAAAGGCTGTCGAGGTCGAGGCGCTGCAGGAGCATGTAGATGGCCTCGGCGCCCATCTTGGCGATGAACTTGTCGGGGTCGCTGTCCTCGAGCTGCTGGTTGCCCTTGGGGAGCTTGTCGATGATGTCGAAGTATTCTTCCTCTGTAAGCAGGTCGTTGGTCTCAACGCCTTCCACCACGCCGGGCTGCACCACGATATAACGCTCGTAGTAGATGACGGCGTCGAGTTTCTTGGAAGGAAGACCGAGCAGGTAACCTATTTTATTGGGAAGCGAACGGAAATACCAGATATGAGCCACGGGAACCACGAGCTTGATGTGGCCCATGCGCTCGCGGCGCACTTTCTTTTCAGTAACTTCCACACCGCAACGGTCGCACACGATGCCTTTGTAGCGTATGCGCTTGTACTTTCCGCAATGGCATTCATAGTCCTTTACCGGACCGAAAATGCGCTCGCAGAAAAGACCGTCGCGCTCGGGCTTGTATGTACGGTAGTTGATGGTTTCGGGTTTCAGCACCTCGCCGCTCGAGTTTTCAAGTATCTCCTCGGGCGAAGCAAGGCCGATGGTTATCTTGGAAAATCCGGTTTTTGTCTTATTATCTTTTTTAAAAGCCATATTCTGTAAAAAAGCTGATTATATTTTCTGAGGAAAGCCCGGCAGAATATCGGCGATATTCTGCCCGGCGTCTCTGATATGGTGATTGCTAACGTGGTGTCAGGGCTTATTGCTCGAGCTTGATGCTGAGGCCGAGGCCGCGGAGCTCGTGGAGCAATACGTTCAATGACTCGGGGATACCTGCCGGGGGCATGGGGTCGCCCTTGACTATGGCTTCGTAGGCTTTCGAACGGCCGGTGACGTCGTCACTCTTGATGGTCAGGATTTCCTGAAGTATGTGCGATGCGCCGAATGCCTCGAGCGCCCACACCTCCATCTCTCCGAAACGCTGGCCGCCGAACTGAGCCTTACCGCCGAGAGGCTGCTGGGTGATGAGTGAGTACGGACCGATTGAGCGGGCGTGCATCTTGTCCTCGACCATGTGGCCGAGCTTGAGCATATAGATGACACCCACGGTGGCAGGCTGGTCGAAGCGTTCGCCCGTGCCGCCGTCGTAAAGGTAGGTCTTGCCGTAGCGGGGAAGACCGGCCTTGTCGGTCCATTCGTTGAGGTCGTCGAGAGTGGCACCGTCGAAAATCGGGGTGGCGAACTTCTCGCCGAGCTCGCGTCCGGCCCATCCGAGTACGGTCTCGAATATCTGTCCGAGGTTCATACGCGAAGGCACACCCAGAGGGTTGAGGACGATGTCGACGGGGGTACCGTCGGCAAGGAACGGCATATCTTCCTGACGCACGATACGCGACACGATACCTTTGTTACCGTGACGGCCTGCCATCTTGTCGCCGACGCTGATCTTACGCTTCTTGGCGATGTAGACCTTGGCCATCTGCATGATGCCGGAGGGGAGCTCGTCGCCTATCGAGATGTCGAATTTCTTGCGTCGCAGCTCGGCGTCGACCTCTTTCGACTTGCGCAGGTAGTTGGCTATGGTCTGGCGTATAAGCTCGTTGGTATGCTCGTCGTCGGTCCAGTTGCTCAGATTGATGGTATCGTAGTCGATATCCTTGAGCACGCCGGCGGTGAACTTCTGATCCTTGGCGATGATGTCGGTGCCGAGGAAGTCCTTGACGCCGTTTGACTTGCGTTTGTCGGTGAGCTTCAGGAGCTTGGACACGAGTATGTCCTTGAGGTTGTTGAGTTTCTCCTCGTATTCCTCGTCGAGCTTGGGAAGGAGCGCGTTGGTGGCTTTGTTCTTCTTGGTCTTGACGGCGCGCGAGAAAAGGCTTGTGCCGATTACGACGCCCTTGAGCGACGGGGATGCTTTGAGCGATGCGTCCTTGACATCGCCGGCCTTGTCGCCGAAGATGGCGCGGAGGAGTTTTTCCTCGGGAGTGGGATCGGATTCACCCTTAGGCGTGATTTTACCGATCATGATATCGCCGGGCACGACGTGGGCGCCGATACGTATGATACCGCGCTCGTCGAGGTCCTTGGTGGCATCCTCGCTGAGGTTGGGGATGTCGGAAGTGAGTTCCTCCATGCCTCGTTTGGTCTCGCGCACTTCGAGCGAATACTCGTCGACGTGGACCGAGGTCAGGATGTCTTCCTTGACAACGCGCTCGTTGAGCACGATAGCGTCCTCGTAGTTGTAGCCTTTCCAGGGCATGAACGCTACCTTGAGGTTGCGTCCGAGGGCGAGTTCGCCGTTTTCGGTAGAGTAACCTTCGGTAAGTATATCGCCTTTCTTCACACGCTGGCCTTTGACACAGATAGGACGGAGGTCGATAGTGGTGCTCTGGTTGGTCTTGCGGAACTTGGGTATTGAGTATTCCTTGACGGCGCTTTCAAATGCCACGAATTCCTGCTCTTCGGTGCGGTCGTAGCGGATGCGGATGCAGCGGGCGTCGACAAATTCGATTGTGCCCTCGCCTTCGGCGGTAATCTGCGTGCGGGAGTCGCGTATGAGCTGGCCTTCGAGACCGGTGCCGACAATCGGGCTTTCCGAACGCATCAGAGGTACTGCCTGGCGCATCATGTTCGAGCCCATGAGCGCGCGGTTGGCGTCGTCGTGCTCGAGGAAGGGGATGAGAGATGCGGCGATGGATGCTATCTGCGTGGGCGACACGTCCATAAGCTCAACCTCCTGCGGCGATACCACGGGGAAGTCGGCGTCAAGACGTGCTTTGACACGCTCGCGCACGAATGTTCCGTCCTCATTGAGGGGTGCGTTGCCCTGGGCAATCACTTTACCCTCCTCGATTTCGGCGGTGAGGTATACGACGTCGTCGTTGTTGAGGTTGACCTTGGCGTCCTTGACTTCGCGGTAAGGGGTCTCGATAAATCCGAGGTCGTTGATTTTGGCGTAGACGCAAAGCGAGGAGATAAGACCGATATTGGGACCTTCAGGGGTCTCGATCGGGCAAAGACGGCCGTAGTGGGTATAGTGCACGTCGCGCACCTCGAAGCCTGCGCGCTCACGCGACAGACCGCCGGGGCCGAGTGCCGACATACGGCGCTTGTGGGTCATCTCGGCCAGCGGGTTTGTCTGGTCCATGAACTGCGACAGCGCATTGGTGCCGAAGAATGTGTTGATGACCGAGGATATTGTCTTGGCGTTGATGAGGTCGATGGGCGTGAACACCTCGTTGTCGCGCACGTTCATGCGCTCGCGGATGGTGCGTGACATACGCGCCAGACCTACGCCGAACTGGTTGTAGAGCTGCTCGCCTACGGTGCGGACGCGGCGGTTGCTCAGGTGGTCGATATCATCGACATCGGTCTTCGAGTTGATAAGCTCAATAAGATATTTGATGATTTCGATGATGTCTTCCTTGGTGAGCACCTTGACGTCCATCGGGGTGGTGAGGCCGAGTTTCTTGTTGATACGGTAACGGCCCACCTCGCCCAGGTCGTAACGCTTTTCGGAGAAGAAAAGGTTGGTGATGACCTCACGCGCACTAGCATCGTCCGGCGGCTCGGCGTTGCGCAGCTGCCGGTAGATATATTGAATCGCCTCCTTTTCGGAGTTGGAAGTATCTTTCTGAAGGGTGTTGAATATAATCGAGTGGTCGGAAGTGTTGGCGTCCTCCTTGTGTAGGAGAATGTTCTGCACGCCGGCTTCGAGGATAGCGTCGATATGCTCTTCCTCGAGGACGGTCTCACGGTCAATCACCACGTCGTTACGCTCGATCGACACGACCTCGCCGGTATCCTCGTCGACGAAGTCCTCCACCCATGTGCGGAGCACACGTGCGGCGAGCTTGCGGCCGACAGCTTTCTTGAGGTTGGTCTTGTTGACCTTGATTTCCTCGGCGAGACCGAATATCTCGATGATGTCCTTGTCGCTTTCCAGACCGATGGCACGCAACAGCGTAGTCACGGGCAATTTCTTCTTGCGGTCGATATAAGCGTACATCACGTTGTTGATGTCAGTGGCAAACTCAATCCATGAGCCGCGGAAAGGTATGATACGTGCCGAATAAAGCTTCGTGCCGTTGGCGTGGGTGCTCTGACCGAAGAACACGCCCGGCGAACGGTGCAGCTGCGACACTACCACACGCTCGGCCCCGTTGATGACGAACGTACCTTTCTCCGTCATATACGGAATCGGACCGAGATACACGTCCTGTATCACGGTAGCGAAATCCTCGTGGTCGGGATCGGTACAGTATAATTTCAACTTGGCTTTCAAGGGGACGCTGTACGTAAGGCCGCGGTCAAGACACTCCTCGATAGTGTAGCGGGGAGGGTCGATATAATAGTCCAAAAACTCAAGAACGAAATTGTTGCGAGTGTCGGCTATCGGGAAATTTTCCGCAAAAACCTTGTAAAGCCCCTCGTTATTTCTTTTCTCCGGAGCAGTCTCCAGCTGGAGAAAGTCGCGGAATGATTTCAATTGCACCTCCAGAAAGTCAGGATAAGGAAGCTGATTCTTTACGGATGCAAAATTTATACGGGGTTTTTCTTGTGAAACTGACATCTAAAAAATATTGCGTAGATTAGTGAACTTGAATTAATAATGAACACAATAAGGTTAAGAATCATCTTACGATGACTCTTAACCTAATCGCCTGAATATCAGGCAATATTATTTCAGTTCAACTTCAGCACCAGCCTCTTCAAGTTGTTTCTTGAGGCCTTCGGCGTCTGCTTTGGAGATACCTTCCTTAACTACAGAAGGAGCACCGTCTACCAATTCCTTGGCTTCTTTCAGACCAAGACCGGTAAGTTCTTTCACGAGCTTAACAACACCGAGTTTGCTTGCGCCGGCGCTCTTAAGAACTACGTCAAAAGCTGTTTTCTCTTCAGCAGCGGGTGCGCCTGCTGCGGGACCAGCTGCTACTGCTACTGCAGCTGCTGCAGGTTCGATACCGTACTCGTCTTTGAGAATCTGAGCAAGTTCGTTTACTTCCTTTACTGAGAGGTTAACTAATTGTTCTGCAAAAGCTTTCAAATCTGCCATTTTTGTATGATTTAATTTGTTTGTTTTCTTTTTTATTACTCTTTGTTTGATAATGTCTCAAGGATACCGTGAAGCTTGTTGCCACCCGACTGAAGGGCAGAAACGACGTTCTTGGCAGGCGATTGCAGCAACGCGATGACGTCTGCAATAAGCTCGTTCTTGCTCTTGATTTTCGAGAGGGTGTCGAGCTGGTCCTCGCCTACGTAGATAGTTTCCTCTACATAAGCCGCTTTGAGGCGGGGAAGGGGTTGATCCTTTTTCTGCATCTTCTTGAGCAGCTTGGCCGGCGCATTGCCCGTATTCGAGCAAAGCAGCGAGGTAGAGCCGTGAAGCACAGAATAAATTTCGCTGAAATCGAAATCAAAGCTCTCCAAAGCTTTGTGAAGCAAAGTGTTCTTTACGACGAGCAGTTTGATGTCGTCCTGAAAACAAGCCTTGCGCAGTTCGCTTGTAGCCTCAGCGTCCAGTCCGGCAGTTTCTGCGAGATAGAAGCAACTGTAGCTGTTGAGAGTCTCTTTGATTTGGTCAATTATGATTGCTTTATCTTCCTTTTTCATTTCTTCGTCTCGTTAAATGGATTAAACGTCAATGCTCTTGGTGTCAACCTTTACACCGGGACTCATTGTGCTCGAAAGATAAACGCTCTTGATATATGTACCTTTGGCTGCGGCCGGTTTGAGCTTGATAAGAGTGTTGATGAACTCGCGAGCATTGTCTTTCATCTGCTCGGCGGTAAATGACACTTTACCAATCGAAGAGTGAACGATACCGTTCTTGTCGACCTTGAAGTCGATCTTACCCTTCTTGACTTCCTCTACAGCCTTTGCAACGTCAACAGTTACAGTACCGCTCTTGGGGTTAGGCATAAGTCCGCGCGGACCGAGTACACGGGCCACAGCACCGATCTTACCCATGACTACGGGCTGAGCGATGATGACATCAACGTCGAGCCAGCCGCCCTTGATCTTGTCGATATATTCTTCAAGGCCTACATAGTCGGCACCTGCTGCTGTAGCAGCGGCCTCAGCATCGGGATTGCAAAGTACAAGCACTTTGACCTGTTTGCCGGTTCCGTGGGGAAGTGTTACCACGCCACGTACCATTTGATTGGCTTTTCGGGGATCTACGCCAAGACGCACGTCAATATCAAGTGAGGCATCAAATTTGGTATAGGTGATTTCCTTTACCTTTTCTGCCGCTTCCGCAAGTGTGTACGCCTTCCCAGCTTCAATCTTCTCTAAAGCCAACTTTTGATTCTTTGTAAGTTTACCCATGTCAATTGAAGTTTATTAGTTATTTCCAGGGAACGCCCCTTTTACGGTGATACCCATGCTTCTGGCTGTTCCGGCAACCATCTTCATCGCAGATTCTACCGTGAAGCAATTCAAATCAGGCATTTTATCTTCAGCAATCGCTTTCACCTGCTCCCAAGTGATCTCTGCCACCTTCGTACGGTTAGGCTGAGCCGATCCACTCTTTTTCTTGGAGGCCTCCAGCAACTGGATAGCCACAGGAGGGGTCTTTACAACGAAGTCAAAGCTCTTGTCGGTGTAGTAAGTGATTACTACAGGAAGCACTTTGCCTGCCTTGTCCTGGGTGCGGGCATTGAATTGCTTGCAAAACTCCATGATATTGATGCCCTTAGAACCCAAGGCGGGACCTACTGGCGGCGATGGATTTGCTGCTCCACCTTTAATCTGCAATTTGATCTGTCCAGCAATTTCTTTAGCCATTTCTAATTACTATTTTAATTTGTTTGTTTGGTGCATGACTCGCTACGGGGTTTCATGTTCGTAACCACATTACGCCTCTCGCAATTCACGCTCTACCTGCGAATTTTCCAACTCCAGCGGAGTCTTCCTGCCAAAAATCTTCACCTCTACCTTCAGTTTCTTCTTCTCGGGATAGACGTCGATGATTTCGCCGATGAAGCCGGTGAACGGGCCATAGTTCACCTTGACGCTCTCTCCGACCATATAGTCGTTGACGCCTTCTTCGGGGATTTCATTGAGGTCGTCGGCAGTGCCGAGCATCCTCATCACCTCGCTCTCGCGAAGCGCCTCGGGCTTGGCGTCCTTGCCTCTTCCCTTTAGGAAATCGATAACGTTGGTCGTGTTACGCAGTATATGCATAACCTCGCCCTGAAGGTCGGCCTCTACAAAAACATAACCGGAATAAAGGTTCTTTTCTTTAATCACCTTTTTCCCGTTGCGCACAGTGAGTACCTTTTCAGTGGGTATCAACACTTGAAACAGATAGTTGCCAAGGTCGGTGTTGCGCATCTGAGCGTCGAGCACCTCTTTCACCTTTGCCTCTTTTCCTGAAATGGCACGCAGCACGTACCATGCCTTCTTAGATTCAGCCATCGATCAATCCACTTTCAGAGGTTACTGGGGATAAACGAATCCCGTTAAATGTTGCCATACAAAGTCAATCAAAAAGATTATCAGTGCGATAATCACGGAAGCAATCATGACGATGCATGCGCTCTTTATCAACTGCTTTCTGGTAGGCCAAGAAGTCTTATACCTGAGTTCGGCATAGGACTCCTCTATATTCGTAAGTAGTTTTAGTTTTTTCATTTTAAAAATTTTAGCACGGGAAGAGAGGCTCGAACTCCCGACACCTGGTTTTGGAGACCAGTGCTCTACCGACTGAGCTATTCCCGTGTATAAAAGTCAGGTTCCCAACTCCATTTGGTTCGCGTCGTGAACCTGACTTGTAGTTTATCGTTTACGTGATATCTCCGAGGGTATTACTCGATGATTTCAGTAATCTGGCCTGAACCTACCGTACGGCCGCCTTCGCGGATAGCGAAACGGAGACCCTTGTCGCATGCAACGGGGTTGATCAGTTTCACCTTGATCTCCACGTGGTCGCCGGGCATAACCATTTCTACACCTTCGGGGAGCATGATCTCACCGGTCACGTCGAGTGTACGGATATAGAACTGGGGACGATAGTGGTTGTGGAACGGAGTGTGACGGCCACCTTCTTCTTTCTTCAGGATATAAACTGAAGCTTTGAATTTGCTGTGGGGCTTAACAACACCCGGGTGGCAGATTACCATACCACGCTTGATATCTTTCTTGTCGATACCGCGGAGAAGCAGACCTACGTTGTCACCAGCTTCACCCTGATCGAGGAGTTTGCGGAACATTTCAACACCGGTAACAACCGACTTCATGTCTGCGCCAAGACCCATGATCTGAACTTCGTCACCAACCTTAACGATACCGGTTTCGATACGGCCAGTAGCTACAGTACCACGACCAGTGATTGAGAATACGTCCTCAACAGGCATCAAGAAAGGTTTGTCGATATCACGGGGAGGCAGCGGAATCCAGTTGTCAACAGCTTCCATGAGCTCCATAACTTTCTGTTCCCACTGGGGTTCGCCGTTGAGTGCGCCGAGTGCAGAACCGCGGATGATAGGAGTTTCGTCGCCATCGTAGTCGTAAGACGAAAGAAGGTCACGCATTTCCATTTCAACGAGTTCGAACATTTCTTCGTCGTCAACCATGTCACACTTGTTCAGGAACACAACGATACGGGGAACGTTCACCTGACGAGCGAGAAGGATGTGCTCACGGGTCTGGGGCATAGGACCGTCGGTTGCAGCAACCACGATGATTGCACCGTCCATCTGAGCAGCACCGGTTACCATGTTCTTAACGTAGTCAGCGTGTCCGGGGCAGTCTACGTGTGCGTAGTGACGGTTAGCTGTTTCGTATTCTACGTGTGCGGTGTTGATAGTGATACCACGTTCCTTTTCCTCAGGTGCGTTGTCGATCTGGTCGAACGACTTCACTTCAGAAAGACCGGCCTTTGCAAGCACGGTAGTGATAGCGGCAGTCAAAGTAGTTTTGCCGTGGTCAACGTGACCGATGGTACCGATGTTAACATGCGGTTTGGTTCTTTCGAATTTCTCTTTAGCCATAACTTTTTGCTATTTATTGTTGTTAGAATGATATCTTGTTTAATCGCAACGCCACGATAGCAATTAGACACTATCGGGGCTGTTACTTTTATAGAGCCGATGGCGGGATTTGAACCCGCGACCTCTTCCTTACCAAGGAAGTGCTCTACCCCTGAGCTACATAGGCAAATTAGAGCGGAAGACGAGGCTCAAACTCGCGACCCTCAGCTTGGAAGGCTGATGCTCTATCAACTGAGCTACTTCCGCATTATTTTGTGGGCGCGGATGGATTCGAACCACCGAAGGCGAAAGCCAGCAGATTTACAGTCTGCCCCATTTGGCCACTCTGGAATACGCCCAATTAAATTTCATTGCGTCTTTACATGCCGATGCGTCAGATTGAGCCTCTTGTCGGATTCGAACCAACGACCCCGAGATTACAAATCACGTGCTCTGGCCAACTGAGCTAAAGAGGCGGGTCTGCTATCAAGTGCCGTTGTACGGCCTCAAAAGCGATTGCAAAGTTAAGCACAAAATTCCATTCCTCCAAATATTTTTACCATCATAATTCATTTTTTTTTGTTTTTCCAAAGTAAACGTCTCAAAACAAACTAATTTTCAGCCACTTCATACTTTCAAAAAAAGCGACACCTTCATTCACATGAAAGTGCCGCCGCTGCTTATATTGACAGAAAAGAGTTGTCCGATCTGTGTATTTTAGCGTTTAATAAGTTTTCCGGTCAACCAATTCCGACCATCACCGACCCGGAGAATATAAGTTCCGGACGGGAGATTCGAAACATTGACAGGTGCGCCGGGCATCGCTTCAGTCATAAGAACCCTCGCTCCCGAAAGTGTGTAGATCTCCACAGCGGCCTGACTCTCCACATCGATCACAATATGATCCGTGGCAGGATTTGGATAGAATCCGACAGTACGGACTCCTACCTCATCAATCCCCTGGGTCGACGCCGAGATTGTGACCGGTATGACGGTCGAGAACACTTTGGGGGTGTACGACGCCTGATTTTTATAGGCTATGGTCCGCTGGAGAACTATCTCTCCCGTCGCTTCCGTGCCGGCAGGAGCTGAAACCCTCAGCTCATCCCCCGAGATGGCCACATTTACATTCTCAGGAAGCGAATGACGCACTATCTCATCCGTGTACAGATAATAGTTCTTGATAATAGTTGCCGACCCCTGGCTCACGAATATGTCACCGATCGGCGCGGAATGCTCGAAATCCGTCTCCGCCACTCCATCTATCGAATAATCTCTGATCAGAGGACGATAGATCCTTGGAACTATCTTGAACGGGACCTCAGTAAACACCGATTCTCCGGCATGGTCTATAATCTCGGCACGGAATGACACCACAGAATCGGCATCAACGGTCATTGCGGCCTTGGCAACAACCTTCAGCGAGCCGTTGGCTTGTCGTTCGACACTCTGCAACCAGTCCTCCGAGCCCTCGCCAATCCTGGCATAAACATCATAATTATTCTCCTGATCGCTACAGAATGACGTTTTCAGCTTGGTAGAATTAGTCACAGCCGTAGCATATTCATAAATGCTCGTGGCCGATATCGATTTGGCCACAGGAGCTACATTCGGTTCAACAGCTGCCATCAGTGCCATAGATGCCGGATCTGCTTTTAAAGCAGTGCCCAAATCAGGAATATTATCATATCCCACAGCCTTGACACTCCACAATCCCGTGGCGACATCAAAGACCCTCACACCATGTTCGCTATCGAAAGCCACAACAGCCCCGGCATCAGCATCAAGGAATGACACTCCCGACGATACGGCATCGCCACATGCAACAGTCGAGACACCATCCTCTCCGGCCACAATCATAGCCATCGCATCTCCGGCCGCTGATGGCTGATACACCTTGCCACCTGTCGCATACAGACGGGTTCCGCCTGCCACGGGCAGCTCCATTGTCGACTGCTCCATAAATCCGGCAAGAGAGAATTGCGCAATCTTGCCATCCCCCGAGATCCACACACTGGTCCCGTCCGTCGCAATCGCCTCAGCGGCCATGCCGGCTGAGAATTCACCACACGCCTCAAGATCGGTCTTGTAATAGCGACGCACCTTTTCGCCGTCCGTCACCAGAATCCGGTCTTCATAAATGGCAAACGCATGTGGCCCGTCGGTCGAAAGAACCGCCTCAGCCACTTTCTTCCCTTTTGCAAGGTTATATCGCGAAAGGCGGTTACCCTTAGCGATCCACACATATGCTCCCTGAGCCACGACATCATCCGCATCTCCATCGGCAAGCTGAAGGTCATATTCATTGATTCCTCCGCCGTCGGCCGTTATACCGTACACCTCAGCATCCGACAGGACAATCAGCTGACGCGGCGTGGCATAATCATCGGCATAGTAGTCAAACGCCGTAGAGAACTCCTTCCCCACCCCGTAGGCCGAAGTTGAGAATTCAACCGGATAACGACCGAAATCCAACGACTCAAAATCATAATCAACGACATTGTTGGCCAGTGACACATTTCCGTCAATAGCGGTTCTGATGGCCTTCATATCTACTCTGGCATCGTTTCCTGTAGTGAAAATCTTGTCATTTGTAAGTTGTCCGCTGGCTTGATAATACGGAATCCGGATTGGATCACTGATCAGCTGCGCCTCCGGAATCGGAACCACGGTCACCTTTATCTGGCTCGACAGCGAGGGATCCACGCCGGAATAGACGGTCAGCATGGTTTCCCCCTCGGAAAGAGCCTCGAATGTGCCGTTATCGATCGTGCCTACAGCCGGATTGCTGTTATCCCAGCTGTAATTGTCGTAGATATACCGGTTCGATGTCGTTCCGTTCAGCTGATCTTTGTTCTGGGTCAGCGACTCCACATTGATATAGATCTTCTCACCCAGCACACAGGATATCGAGTCGTTCGAGACCGTCGACGCATTGCCCTCAATGTCGATCATCACTCCGGTCATAGCCACGACCTCAACATCAAACTCATCGGCCGGAGCGTCGGGATACTGCTGAAAATGAATCATGGTCGTGCCGATCGACTTTCCCGTAAACAATCCGGTATTGTCGATTGTGCCTACACTCTCATCATCCACCCACCAGCGTGGCTCTCCCTCTTTGATCGGCTTTCCGTTCTTGAACGCAAGACCCTCGTACTGGCAACTGCCGCCGACCGGCACCTGTAGCTGCGTGATCGACGCATAGTTGAGATAATAGTCCTTGGCAACGTAATCCGGATCCGGATTTGTGATGCCGACACCGGTCACCTCCGTCGACCACTCGCCGAGCCATCCGGCGTTGACCGATCCTGCCGTATAGATCTTCACGAAGTCTATATGATCGAGATCAACATAATTACCGTTTTTGTCTACGGCCCAGCTTATGTCGAACCCGTCCGACGAACGCCCGTTCTCATCATCGTAATATGGATTGGTAGCCACCGTCAAGTCGCCGTTCTGCTTTGTCTTGTTATCGCAATAACCGAACGCCGGACACCGGTAGAACTCGATATATGAGGGCACACGCTTGTCAAGCGACGAACGGATCAATGTCCCCGTATAACTGAGCGTGCCATCCTTCATATTTTTGGCCACCGCCGGATAAAGTGCAGGATCAGGGAAATAGGGTTGCTGGTGGAATTGATTGGTCAGCAACGCCCCGGCCATTCCGTTGTCAGTAGTCCATGGAACCGTATAGCGTTTGTTATAGGCCGGATCATAATACGTCATGGTGATATTGCGGTGAGAGGTGCTGAACCAATAGTCACTTCCTGCAAGCTCATACCACTCATCGTCAGCCTCGCCGTTGCCATTGTCGTCACGGCTCACCATCACGCCGCCCGGCTCCGTCCACACTCCTTTGTAGTCAGCCACGAAAGCATTGCCTCCGATTGTGAAATCTACGCCATAAGGATGCTGCGGATCATTGTAGACAGGCTGGTCGAAACCAACTATAACATAACCGCCGAATCCGCCCAACGACACAAGCCCCGTGGTCTGAGGCGCGGCATTCGTGCCGCTGCCGCTGCCATTGCCGATTATGCACGACGGATCGACATACGTCCCTTCATTCGTGAACTGGCCCGGTGCCGGCATAAACTCTATGATACGCGACACCAGTGCGTTCTTGCGGATCAGCACCTCAATTTCGGCATCAGCATAATTTCCGCTCGCGAGAGTGATACGGTAACGGAACCGGTCACGCGAATAATTTTCAAGTCCGGCGACAGGGGTATAGACAACCGCGCTGCGGTAATAACCGGTATTCATCTTGTCGTAATGGATCGTGTCTATCGTGCAAGTTCCGAGCGCAGGCTCTTCAAGCAGCGTCAGACTGACCGTGTTTTCCGCGCCCGTTCGGGTCACATTCTGTTGATTGCCTCGCGACGAGACTCCGCTGAGGACATCGAGTTTTTTCGACGCCCCGAGATCGGCATACATTGTCAATGGTTTCGCTATCACCTCAACATACTCATACGGAACCGTATTCTCTACGGTCTCGCCATTGTAAGTCAGACTGACGGTCACATTGGCCGTACCAAGCAGATTTTTATGCTGTGTGAGCGTTATCCTGTTATATCTCAGATACCATGAATATGTCTTGTACGACACCAGCTCCTCGTTATCGCTGCTGACCGTCACCGTCACCCCATGGTTGTCGAGATTTTCGGTCAGGGCTATATCATCGGGAAACTCAAACAGATCCGGGATATTCAGATAGATGGAACGGTCAATAGTCTCACCGAGACCATAGACCGAAAACGGCTTTGCGACAAACCGGTCACCTGCGCTCGCACACAGACCCACCACTGCCGTCAGAAGCCAAAAACAGATTATTCTTTTCATTGCTTTAAGTGTGTTGTTGTTTTATTTCACATATATTTTATCGCGTTTGCCATTGCTGTCAACCACATATATTCCTCCGGCAAGCCCCTTGCCGGCCTCGGAGCGCAGTCCGTAATATTGTCTCATGAGCTGACCCATCATGTTGTACACTCTGACCTCTCCGGCGGCATCATCCATGCCGACATCATCTATCCCCGAATAGGTGCCCCCTACTCGCATCAGATGATCCACGGTCTTGCCGTTCGAGTCAAACTGCACCACAATAGAGCTCTCGCCCGGCTCCAGCGAAGTCAGCACAAGCTCGCCTCTGACAATCTCAGCCTTGATGCTCCGCGGATTCGAATTGGAAACGAGTCGTTTCACGATCGACACCTGAGGCGTATCCTCGTCTGTCACCATCCCCGACAGATCGATCACCACGGGACTCTCACCGACCGACACCTCCGTCGGCATCTGCGGCGACACCTCCGGAGCCGCATTATCGGGAAATATGAACATCGCCGGATACCAGTAGTTACTGATCAGTTTCCACTCGGCATTCGGTTCTATCGAGCTACCCTCATCAGTGTACCGCCGATAGATCCAGTTCTGGTTAGCTATTGTGCTTCCGTAGTAAAAATGGCAATATAGCTGGTCATCCGTCGGGCTGACCCGTAACGACGAGCTGTAGAACCACAGATTGCCGTCGATCGACGAGTTATAGATCAGTTCCGTGAAGTCACGGTCTATGTCATAGCGGTAGAGCATGCAGTCGGAAAACCAGGAGGATGCCCCGTTCGACGGATCAGAATAGGTGAAGTACAAGACATTGCGTTTCGCCGAGGCCGCAAGTTTTCCGGCCGTCCACGCATACCAGGACTGAGGGACTCCTCCGAGATACAGGTCGATCTGCCGCGTCTCGAGCGTATATGGATCGATGCGCAGCAACCCGTTCCCTTTCCACGCGCTGCCATTGTTTCCATAGGGATAATGGTTGAGCGGCACCCCGAAATCATTTATCTCATCCCCCGATGCAAGATTCATTCCGGCATATATAGCCCCGTCCGCAGCCTGCACCATAGTGCTGAAACACCCCTCTATCTTGTCAACAATCCTATCCGTCGCCGGATCGATCACGAGAATTCCGTCGTCCTGCTTGATAGCGAAAACATAGTCCTGCGTGCGGATCATGATTCCTATCTGGTTCTGATACAAAGGTCCCTGTCCGTCGATATTGTTCTCATCCCCAGTATATAGTTCGTTTTCCGTTCCCGGTATGCATCCGGTCACATCATACGTATTCGTGTCGAGAATATAGATCCCGTTGGAGGTACCCAGATAAACCTTATCCGGTGTAACGCCGCAACAGGCACGGCCATCACCCAATGCCGAGCCGCTCACAACGCCGCTGAATGAATCGCCGCCATCTTCCGCAACGCCACCGGGATTGATCACCGGCAATTGAGCCAGACATCTCATTGTTGCGGCATCCACAACAGTCAGACGTCCGCCGGCTGTCGTCGCGCCCGGATCCTTATGCTGCTTGGCCATTATATACAGTTTTCCTCCGAATATCTGCCCGTACTGGGCCGTAGCTCCTATCTCCATGCCATTGACCGACTGGAACACGCGGTAATAGACCTGATTGTACGGATCATCATCATTATCGGGATACCACATGTTGATAGTCGAATTCTGATGCCCGTACCAATCCTCATTGAGCACAAACACCCCTGAGGCAAAATCATTTTCATCAAAAGCAACTGAATGAAAAGCCGTTGCCGCCATTAGAATAGTTGTTATCGCTGTTTTCATTTTGTTTCTGACAATCAGTTTAAAAAATCATGGAATCACAGGCAATGCTACCCCGTCGGGTATATGCAGATCCTCCGCACGCGCTATCTCGGTCGAGGTCTCCCCGAGCCAGCCGCATTGCTGGTTCACGCCGGTGTACACGCGGATGAAATCAACCCCGTTGAGATGCACCGGATTTCCCGACGCATCAACAGCCCAGTCTATCTTGAATGCCGACAGATCACCCACGTTGTTGGGATGGTTGTCGACATATCCCCATGGATAGCAATAGAGAACATAATAGCTGCCCTGATGGCTTTCGTCAATGCCGTTCGGGGCAAGACGGGTGCCGCTGAATGTCATGACATCATCCTTTATCCACCCCGGCCAATAGTCCTGAGTGTGATAGACATTCTTTTCAACATAGCCCGTAACCCCATCATTACCCTCATACCGTATGTACTCGGCATCGACAATATTTCCGTCCTTCCTGACGGCCACATGATCCGCCGGAGTCCGGTGATAGCTCACGAAATAATTATGCATCGTTCCCGGACTGCGGTATTCACTTCCGGCGAGTTCATACCACGGATCATCCGGCAATCCGTTACCATTCGCATCTATGGCCACCATTACTATTCCCGGCTCCGAGCTTCCACCCGGTTTCGTTGAATCCGGATTGGGGCTGGATGCGGAATAGAACGAATTGCCGTCTATACGGAAATCATATTCTCCCGGAACATTCAGTACCGTGTGGTCAAACGCGAATGTGACATAGCCGCCGTAGTTACCCAGCGACACAAGCACATCATTCTTGCCGCCGATACATTCCAGCACTTTTTTACACATATCGGCTTCCGTGTCCCCCTCCGTATATTCCGGCAGCTCATTGACAAACTGCCCCGGTGCCGGACGATATTCCAGCACATTGGATATATAGCGGCTGTAGGCAACCTCCTCCTCCCAGACCCGGATCCGTGTGGTATGTTCTACCGGATCCGTGCCCGACGCTATCCGCAACGTAAGATAATAGTCTCCGGGGGCGGCTCCGACAAAGAAATAATCGCGCTGAGTGCCGACAACGGAATCACGCCCCTGTCGGTCGGGCATCGTCCACACATATCCGTCGCCCGGAAATTCCGGGTGCAATCGCAGAGTGCGCATCCGGTAGACACTATAGACCTCATCGATACCTAAGTTGACCATCGGCACCTCCTGTTCACAACCCGACAGAGCCAACGCCGCCACTAAATATAATACTTCTCTTTTCATTTGTACAAGAATGTCATGTGAGCCGGAATATCGCCGGTTCTGACGCTCCACTTACGTTTGCCGTCGTGGCTGTAGCAGTGCAGCTGACCCGACGACACATAATTTTTTGCATCAGTGACGTAGATATCCCCGTTGGCCGGATTAATATTTATCCCGTAAGGTATCTCTATATCCGCTTCCGTCCCGTCGGTGATAAACGAGGTTGAGACAAGCTCCTTTGTCCTGACATCAACAATTCCGTATGTGATGGTATTGCGTTCAAGAGCATTGCTCCATTCCGTTGAGTAGAAATAAAGCGAGTCTCCATAGATACACATTTCAGTGCAGGGGATCTTGAGCGTGTCGGTCACAACCATATTGTTAGACCATTTGCTTTCCCGTTCAAGCACGAACAGCTTGGAATGAATCCCGTTGTAGTCGCCGCGTGAGGTCACCCACAGTTTGCCGTACTTATCGGCGCGGATGCGATGGAGATTGATACCTACAGGTATCTTCTGCACCTGTTTCATGCCGTAACGCTCAACGACGGAGATCGTGCGGTCATAGTTCGGGGCGCGGTAACCTCCCGAGTTGGCCACATAGATATATTCACCCATGATCTCGAGTTCGTCAGGCTGATAGCCTACGGTACACTTGCCCGTGATCTGCAATGTCGCGGTATCGACCTGGAACACCGCCCCGGCCTGGGCGTCGGGATCCATCTGGACCGGACCTACGTAGGATGTCACATAGGCGCAGTTGCGCGAGAATTTGATATAACGGCAATTGGGAATGTCGATCTGGCCGATGCGGCGCAGCGTTCGCGCATCCATAACCTCCACCTTATGGGAACAGTTGATCACGGCATATAACCGCGAGCCGTAGATCTGGATATCGTTGCCTACATCGCCAAGCTCTTTGATCACCGTTGGGTTACGCTCCGCATACAGATTGCGGATATAGTAACCGTTGCGGAAATCGACATAGTCTATCGACGCTTTGTTGGAGCCCATGTTGCCCTCGTTCAGCAGGTACATGCCTATCGGGTCACACTCCGTGTCCGGGCCTCCGGGCAACAGGTCGTATTCCGTCGGCACTACCAGCTCATCTTCCCTGCACGACAAGACCGTCTCACAGAGCATCAGCGACACCACTATATAATACAATAGTCTTTTCATCAGATTTCAATTGTTAACCCGAAACGATAGTTGCGCTTCGGCATGGGATAATTCAGGATCACGTCATAATCCTGAGCAAAAAGATTGTTGACCTCTGCCGTGGCACGCATTTCAACCCTACCGACACGGAACGATTTCATCAACGAGATGTCGCTCGTGTACCACGGCTGTGTATAATTGTAGCGGATGTTTTCCTGCTGATTATATCGGTAGCCGGTGTAGATGAATGAATAGTTGAAGGTCCAGCCGCGCCAGCCCCCCATGGCGATCACCGAGAAACTGTTCCATGGGATGTAGGGTATCTGGTGTCTGTAGTAATTGTCTGCCGGATTTGTCACATCTATAGCCTCCTGGTAGGTGTACTGCAATTTGCCGGTGAGATCCACCTCTCCCGGCAGACGGAATGTCAGATGGGCGTTTGCATCGATTCCCCGTATCCTCACACGGCCCAGATTAAGCATCGTCCACCGGAACTGCTGTCCCTTGGGATATGCCACGATCTTATCCTTCACCTCATTATAATATGCGTCGACTCCGATACTGAAAAAACGGAACAGACCGGCGTTCCGCGAAATATCGTAGAGAACGCCCACATTGTATTGTGTGGCCGATTCCGGTTTCAGATATGCATTTCCCATATCGGTATAATACAGGTCGTTGAACGTCGGCATCCTGTAGCTCTGTTTGAAAAAAGCCCGTAAAACGAGATTGGGACGCCGCAGAGGCTTCAGACTCATGAACACTCCGGGGGTGAATTTGAACTTGTCAGGTGCCTCGTCGCGATCCCTGCGCTCTTCATTGACTACAGTGGCCAACGCGCTCGCCTGCATCTTAAAGCAGTCGCCTAAAGAGAAGGCCGTGGCTGTCGAAAGCCAATGCGTGGTGCGGTGCACACTCGTATATTCACTAAGTCCGTTCCACTGGAAATCGTAGGCCGCCGACCATTCCCAGTTGGGAAGTATGGAGAACCTGTTGGCCCATGAGAGATAGACCTCCTTCTGTTTATAGATATTGTCAACATGGATCAGCTTATCGTCATTGTTGACATAGCGCGTATAGTCATAGGCATACTTAGTGTTGACCTTTAGCGACCAGACACGGCTGACATCATATTCAAACATCCCTTGGGCGAATGTGTTGCGGTCCCACAGACGCTCACCCCTGCGCCACACATTGTTCACGATCGCTCCGGGAACGCCACGCTCCGAATTGTAGTGATAGACAAATGCTTTCCATCGCCCTTTAGGTAGAAATCCATGCACTCCGGCCTCAAATCTGACGGCATCTATATCGCCGTTCTGTCTGACGGCCGTCGTGTCGTAGGCCAGCTCACCGGATGGAGTCACGCGACGGTAACGGAACTTATATTTTCCCGACGACGTAAGCCATTCCCCGTTGAAGCTGAAACTGACATTGCGGCTGAGCTTATAGTCAAAGGTGACCGATGCGTCGAACAGGTCAAACGAACCTGCACGCAAACCAACACGGAGACGCGAGGTCTGCCCTTCTTTGAAGGTCGGGAAGCGTGTTGTCAGATAAATCGACCCGGCCGACCCGAATTCGCGTGCCGACTGGAATATATCGCTTTTCTGTCCATTGTACAGGCTGACGGCCTCAATATTCTCAAGCGAGTACTTGCCGAGGTCAACCTGCCCGTTCTGTGCGTTGCCAAGCTCAATACCGTTGTAATAGACTCCCATGTGGTTTGTGCCCATTGATCGGATATTGACGGTTTTGATGCCTCCCACTCCACCATAGTCCTTAAGCTGGATGCCGGAGAAGAAGCGCAGCGCATCCGCAACATTGTGCGAGCGCAAGGCGTCAAGCTCCGCTCCTTTCAGCGTCTGCGCCGGTATAACATCCTTGTAGCTCTGCGCCGTGACAACCACTTCGCCAAGACTTCGGGCTGTGCTGTCCCCCGGCTCTTTACCATAGGCCGTCAATGCGGCGACAAGACTCAGGCCAAGGACGAAATATTTCGATAATAATTGGTATCTAATCATATATGCTGCGTTTCTGTCAATAAAAAAATTATCCCGTATGCGCTTTTCGGCTACGCATCCGGGATCACAGCATTTCTTTGACTGAGGAAATATTTCAAGACCGCCCAACCTGACAACAGGAACAACAATGCTGACTGCCTTGACCATATCACCGCATTGCCCGTAGTCCCGCAGGCGTAGAACGATTTTTGTCATGGCAGGTCTTCTGACTTGTTCCGCTCTTCCACGCCTTCCCACCGTATCAATCAACGGCAGTGACTTTTCTGTGAAAGAGTGTTTTCGGATTGACAATCTCATGATTATCACCCTCGGAACTCACAGCAGCGGGTACTGTCCCGGTTTTCCACCGGATTCCCTATTATCTCTGAAAGTTATCTCACTTTCTTTGCCGACTCTTCGGCTTTATGAGACCATAACGCCGACAAAATTACAATTTTTCAACCTCCCGGCAAATAAATTCACAATCTTTTCCAACATAATATGCAAGATATTCATTATTTTTGTGGCTGTGGTTGCCACAGAAGGCTTCCATCATGATTTGTTCGAAACACCCTCTTAACTATGAAAGAAGATATTCAGGCCCGGATCGGGCAGTTGCGCGATGCTATGCGTGCCGACGGCGTAGATGCCGTGATCATTCCTCAGACAGACCCTCATCAGGGAGAATACCTGGCCGACCACTGGCAGGTTCGCCGATGGCTAAGCGGCTTCACCGGATCCGCCGGCGATCTCGTTGTCCTTGCCGACGAAGCTTTTATCTGGGCCGACTCCCGTTACTGGCTTCAGGCTGCCCAGCAACTCGACGGAACGGGAATCAGCGTCATGGAGGATGGCAAACCGGAGACTCCGGCTATCGTTGACTACCTCTGCGCCAAACTCCCCTCCGGATCCACTGTCGGAATCGACGGTATGCTTTTCAACGTATCTGCGACACGCGATATGCAGCAGGCCTTCGAAGCAAAAGGAATATCCCTGAAAGTCGACTTCAACCCCATTGACACTCTTTGGCTCGACCGTCCGGCCATCCCGGCCAACGATGTGTTTGTGCATCCGGTGGAATTCTCCGGCGAAGATGCCGTGTCGAAAATCGGTCGCGTGATGGACGAAGTGGCAAAGCGCGGAGCCGACGCTATTTTCATCTCCGATCTGGCTGAGATCGCTTGGACGCTCAACATCCGTTCTTCCGACGTTGAATGCAATCCTGTAGCCACATCTTTCCTCTACCTCGGTCCGCAGGGTGCCACGCTCTTCATTGACCAGCGCAAGATCAACGCCGATGTCGAGGCCTACCTCTCCGCCCGCAATATCTCGACGCGCCCATATGGCGATATCCTCTCATTCCTCTCCGGTCTGCCGGAAAATGAGCATGTCCTGATCTCTTCCGGACAGAGTGCCGGAGCATTGCTCCCGGTTCTCGGAGCCAGAGCCATAGTAGGGACTTCGGCCGTAGCCATGCTCAAAGCCGTTAAAAACGAGACTCAGCTAAAGGGTGTGCGCGACGCAATGCTGCGCGATGGAGTTGCCATGGTACGCTCTCTTATGGAAATCGAGGCAACTATGGCTGCCGGAGAGCATCTGACAGAGATTGGAGTCGGAGACATTCTCCTGCGCAACCGCCGTCAGGGAGAACGCTTCTTCGACCTCAGCTTCGAGACCATCGCCGGATTCGGTCCTCACGGTGCTATTGTTCACTATAGCGCCACTCCCGAATCTGATGCCACTCTGACTCCCGACAATCTGTTGCTCATAGACTCCGGCGCAAACTATATCGACGGAACTACCGATATCACACGAACAATCACACTCGGCAATCCGACCAATGCGCAACGCCACGACTTCACCCTCGTGATGAAAGGCCACATCGCCTTGGCCACAGCCATTTTCCCCGTCGGCACTCGTGGCGCACAGCTCGATGTCCTCGCACGTATCAACCTTTGGAAAGAAGGTCTGAGCTATCTTCATGGCACAGGTCACGGAGTGGGACATTTCCTCAACGTTCACGAAGGACCTCAGAGCATACGCCTGAACGATACACTCGCCCCCATGACTCCCGGCATGATCACATCCAACGAACCGGGGCTCTACCGTGAAGGCGAATACGGTATCCGCTGCGAGAACCTCGTGCTGACAACGGATGCGTTCACAACCGATTTCGGCCACTTCCTCAAATTCGAGACACTCACGCTCTGTCCTTTCGACATTCGGCTATTCGACACCGACATCATGACCGATGAAGAAATCCGTTGGGTCAACGATTACCATGCAATGGTATGCGAACGCCTCCTGCCTCTGCTCGACGCTCCGGCTCAGGAATGGCTGATTGAAAAAACCCGTCCAATCTCTAAATAATAATAGGTATGGCTCTCATAAAACCCCTGCGCGGTTTCACTCCAAAGATTGGTAAAGACTGCTTCCTTGCCGACAACGCCACGATAATTGGCGATGTAGTGATGGGCGACGAATGCAGCATCTGGTTCAACACCGTCCTTCGTGGCGACGTGAACTCCATACGTATCGGCAACCGTGTCAACATACAGGACGGAACCGTACTGCACACCCTATATCAGAAATCAACCATTGAGATCGGCAACGATGTCTCGATCGGCCACAACGTGACCCTGCACGGCTGCAAGATATGCGATCTTGCCCTTGTTGGAATGGGTGCCGTGGTAATGGACGATGCCGTTGTTGGAGAAGGTGCTCTTGTTGCTGCCGGATCTGTGGTACTGTCAAGAACACAGATAGGGCCCAACGAGCTATGGGGTGGTGCTCCGGCGAAATTCATCAAGATGGTCGATCCGGCCACGTCCCGTGAGCTCAACCAGAAAATAGCCCGGAACTACCTCATGTACTCCCGGTGGTACGACGAGACCCCGACAGATAGTTCCCGGGAATAACAATCCGACACTTTACCCCCTAATATACCCCTCGGCACGGGTTCGCAGTGATTGCGCACCCGTGCCTTTTTTCATCCGTCCGCGCCCCAACATTTTATGTTTTCGTACATTTCCAGCACTAACAGTTTGACAATAAACAAATTGAACCCCTACGCAAAAAGACCTGCGTAAGGATTCCAATATCTGCCCATCTATATGGCCGGGCTGCTTTGAACGGAGTCCGTCCGGTAACTACCGCAGACGGCTGAGACGCGTCGTGTAGATGCCATATAGGGTCACTACAACGAAACAGATCAGAGGTAAAGCGAACGATACATTAACCGCCGCCATCGATCCGATGCTCTTGAGATCGATGATAGCCCCCTGCATAGGCGGCATCAAGGCACCCCCCACTATCGCCATCACAAGAAATGCCGCTCCGAGCGACGTGTCCCGGCGATCAACGCGTTCAAGAGCTATTCCATAGATGCTCGGGAACATTATCGACATGAACGCACTGATACCTACAAGACAATAAAGTCCGGCTATATTCTGTAGGAATATCGTGCCGAGGGTGCATATTATCGCGCCTACACCGAAAGCTATCAGCATTCTGCTTGGGGCGAAATATCGCATCAGATATGTTCCGACGAAACGGAATGTCAGCGCAAGCCCCATGGCACATATATTATATGTCTGGGCTGTAGCCTTATTGATTCCGAGATTGTCGGCATATTGGATAATGAATGTCCACACCATGATCTGAGCCGCAACATAGAACATCTGCGCCACTACACCGCTGCAATATTCGCGGTTATGCCACAGACGCCGCAGCGTCTCCACGGCATTGATCTTCTCACCTTTCCCGTCTGTGTGCGGCATCTTGACCAACGCTATGACAACGAACATAACCAGCACCACAAGGCCGATGGCTACATACGGATCGCGGATCACGGCAAGGTCATGTACCCTTATTGCCGACTTTTCAGCCGCATCAAGCCCTGAGAAGATCAGCTGCCCGGCGGCATCACGCTGATCCGACAGGAGATTGGGTAGAATGATCAGCGACGCCACGGCCATTCCCGAAAGCGAACCGACAGGATTGAAAGCCTGCGCCAGATTCAATCGCTGTGTCGATGTTGCCTTATCGCCAAGCGACAGTATATAGGGATTTGCCGTGGTCTCAAGAAACGCAAGACCGAATGTCAGCACATAGAGCGACACACAGAAATATGAGAACTGCTCGTAGGCTGCGGCCGGAATAAAGAGGAAAGCGCCGATGGCATATAATCCCAGCCCAAGCAATATGCCGCTCTTATAGCTGTAACGGCGGATAAACAAAGCCGCCGGAATAGCCATAGTGGCATATCCACCGTAGAATGCAAACTGGATCATAGAAGCCTTGGCTGCCGATAGCTCCATGACGGTCTGGAAAGCAGCCACCATCGGATTGGTGATATCGTTGGCAAATCCCCACAATGCAAAAAGTGCGGTCACAAGCACAAACGGCACTACATATTTCTTTTCCAGCAATTTAGGTTTCTCTCGCTCTATAGTTTTCATGGATTCAGAGTATAAGGTATGTCTTTTGGTAAGTGTGTAAGGTTGATTTATAGAATTTCTGTAACGGCTTCAGTATCAAAGCCGGCAGCTTTTGCCTGCAACAGGATATTGCCGATTGCAGTCGCTTCTACCGGACCGGCAACAACCTCCAGGCCTGTTGCCTCGGCGGTCAGTCTGTTCAGCAATCCGTTGCGGCTGCCTCCGCCTATTATCTGTAACCGCGCCACAGGCTCCGGGAGCAACGCATTCAGGCCTTCAACTCCTTTTTTGTAACGGTGGGCGAGTGATTGCAGAACGCATCTCACGTATTCACCCTGACCGGATGGAACCGCCATCGAATGTTCGCGGCAATACGTGTCGATAGCCGCCGTCATGCTGCGCGGAGAATGGAACATCGGATCATCAACATCTATGATTGCCGGCGTGACAGCCTCATCGGCAGCTGAAAGCAAAGTGCCATAATCCGTCGGCAGGCCTTTCTCGGCCCATTCGCTCATAAGGTTCTGAAGGATCCACAAGCCGGTGATATTTTGCAGGAACCGGATCTTTCCACCTACGCCACCCTCGTTCGTAAACCCGTTCTCTCGCGCCGCTTCTGTCAGGATAGGCTGATCAATAGCCACACCAAGGAGCGACCATGTGCCGGAACTGAGATACGCCGTGCGGCTGCTGTCATAGTCCCCGTCAACGCAATAGACCGCACCTGCCGTGTCATGCGACCCGACGGCCACCACATCAACATCATAGTCAATGCCGATACGCGACTTAACCTCCTCGGTCAACTGTCCGCGCACATTTCCCGGCATCACTATCTCACCGAAAAGACGCTCAGGAATCCCGGCCTTGCGCATCAACGCCCGGTTCCAGTCGCGTGTACGGGCATCAAGCAGCCCCGATGTGGAGGCGATGGTATATTCGTTCATCGCTTTTCCCGTCAGGAAATAGCTGAACAGATCCGGAGTGAACAGAAGCCGCGAGGCTGCACCAACCATCGACGGATCTGTACCGACCATCCGGGCCAGACGATAAACGCTGTTGATATCCATCACTTGGATGCCGGCCTCGGAATAATGCTCTGCGGCTGTAATCCCGTTTCTCTCAAAAAATTCCTCGGCAGCTCCGGCCACTCCCCCGTCGCGGTAGCAGATAGGATTGCCGAGCAGATTCCCCTGTCCGTCAATAAATCCGAAATCAACGCCCCAGGTATCGATACCGATGCTGCGGATCCGGTAGCCGGCATTGACAGCATCGGCAAGACCCGAGACCATCTCGTCAAACAGCGACAGGAAGTTCCAGTAGGTATGTCCACCCATCGTCACCTGCCGGTTGCCGAATCGGCGAACCTCGTGCAGCCGCAGAGTATGGCCGTCAATAGTTCCGGCCATCACTCTTCCGCTGCCGCCGCCAAAGTCAACGGCTATGAATGCTTCTTTTTTCATTTTCCCTCTTTGCCAAGGAAATACGATTCAAGATCCCCTATCTCTTCCGGCGTCAACGGATTGACATTGCCACCATTAAGGACGGAAATACGGCATCCCATCTCAAAGAACATGGCACGTTCGAACGCCTGATCGAAATCCTTGCCGCAGACAACCTGACCATGTTTCAGCAGCATGGCCGAATTATGCTCCGTCAAAGCATCGATCACGTGCGAAGCCAGCTCCGGAGAGCCAGGACGGAAATATGGGATCATAGGGATCGTCTCCCCTACGTGCAGAGCCATTTCCGCCGTGAAGTTGAAATTGTCAGGACGGCGATCCATACATGCGACAGCCGTTGCATAAGGGCTTTGGAAATGCAACACTACATTGACATCCTCGCGGCGACGCATCACTCCCATGTGGAAAACACTCTCCATGGACGGACGCACGCCATTCAGGACCTCACCCGTCGACAGACGGCACACAGAAACCCTGTCGGCTGTCAATTCCGGAACCCAGGAGCCTGTACCCGACAACAGCACTTCATCATTCTCAAGCCGCCACGACAGATTGCCGCTGCTGCAAATGGTCAGACCGGCCGCGCCTACACGGCGCGCCTGTCTGACAAATTCCTCTATCTGTGATATCTTAGCCATAGCCCCGTATTATTTATAGATTGGACCATAGTTCTTACATGCACGGTAATCCGAGCCCTCCTTGTCCATGCCGAATGCATTCCATGCCGACGGACGGAAAATTTCATCATCGTCAACATTATGCATGCACACCGGAATACGCAACATCGAAGCCAGAGTGATCACATCCTTACCGATATGGCCATAACTGATAGCTCCATGGTTGGCGCCCCAGTTGTTCATCACACTGTAGACATCCTTGAACGCCGGTTTGTCACACAGACGGGGAACGAACCAGGTGGTAGGCCAGGTCGGATCGGTACGTTTGTCAAGCACGGCATTGATCTCAGGATCGATATCCACAGTCCATCCCTCGGCGATCTGGAGAACCGGGCCAAGTCCCTTGACAAGGTTCAGACGCATCATAGTCACAGGCATACCACCCTTGGTCAGGAAGTTCGATGAGAAACCGCCGCCACGGAAATAATCTCTGTCGGCCGGATACCATGTCGTAGCCTTCAGGCATGCCTCGACATCCTTCTCGGTCATCTCCCACGACGGCTTCATGCACGGTTCGCCGGCAGCATTGACACTCGCACCGGTTGCGTCGAGCGTGGTTGCTCCGGAATTGATAAGGTGGATGATACCGCCGGCGGCACGTCCCGTAAGCTCCTTGCCGGTAACACGCTTCACTGCCTCAGGGCTCCAGTAAGTGCGTACATCCGAGAACATCTGGCCGCAACCGGTCAGCAGATGGCCGAAGAGCATGGCCACGCCGTTGCAGGCATCGTTTTCAGTGGCAAGCACAAACGCCTCGCGGATGCCGTTCCAGTCAAACGACGTATTCATCAGAGCCTCTGTATAGTCTCCGTTCGGTTTCCAGTCTGTCCACTGACGCTGGCCCTGGAAGCCGCCGGCTATAGCATTGTGACCCAGCGATTCCTCGTTGAAGCCCATCTCTTTCAGGCGAGGATTGCCCTGCATCAGATCGCGCACAATAAGAGTCATCTTGACAATGAACTCCCAGTCGGCATCCTTCTGTTCACGGGTTTTCCGTTTCTCAGGACGGTTCTTGAAATCCTCTCCTTCATTGACCTTGCAATATTTCTCGGTCCATGCCATAGCCTTGGCATATTCCTCATGGTCATAAATTCCCTCATCCATGCGGCGCAGAATCTCGGTCTCGTCAACCGATTCATTGCGCATTCCGAGATATTCCTGGAAGAAATCAGGATTCACAATCGAACCGGCGATACCCATGCACATCGAGCCGATCGACAGATAGCTCTTGCCTCGCATACAGGCCACAGCCACAGCTCCACGGGCAAACCGCAGCAATTTCTCAGCAACATCGGCCGGAATGGTATTGTCGTCGAGATCCTGCACATCGCGTCCATAGATGCCGAACGCAGGCAGACCCTTCTGAGCGTGGGCAGCTAAGACAGCAGCCAGATAAACGGCTCCCGGACGTTCTGTTCCGTTGAAGCCCCACACTGCTTTTGGCCAGTAGGGATTCATATCCATGGTCTCCGAGCCGTAACACCAGCAGGATGTCACCGTGATTGTGGCTCCAACGCCTTCACGCTCAAACTTCTCGGCACATGCAGCCGTTTCAGCCACTCGGCCTATAGTAGAATCTGCTATCACGCATTCAACGGGAGTTCCGTCGGGATAACGCAGATTATTATGGATCAGATCAGCCACTGCTTTGGCCAGATTCATTGTTTTTTCTTCGAGGCTTTCACGCACTCCACCCTGGCGACCGTCGATAGTCGGACGGATACCGATTTTAGGATATTTATTCATGTTTTATTGGATTTAATTGATTTTTACACGGTTATCAGATTCTCATGGCTTGGTGCGACAATTCCGGTGTCACATCTGCCACGCAGCAAATTTAATAATTAAAAAACTATTCCGCATGCTTTTCTGCGCTTTTAATTTCAGTTTTTTCATCCTGCTACCCCAATCTATCATCCCGACACCATCCCTATCAATCTGATTCATTTCGCATGCCGGATGGATTTTTTTCGATAAACCAACGCTTTATCATATTTGTTTTCATAGGAAAACAATCTCTTATGAAAAAAATCGCTCTTTTGATTATTGCTGTCGTTGCCGGAATCAGCTCGGCTATGGCACGCGACACTGAGGTATCCGTCAGCTACGGCGCGATGCCGGCAATGCACAATCTCGGCGCATACCGCAACCATTGGCAGGATCTTGACGGCTGGGGTAGCGTCAACGCAACCATCGACCACAAGTTCGCCCCGAATCTATGGATCGGGCTCAGCTACACATACTCGTCGGCCGACTCCAACACGGCCTGGGATGGCCGATATGGCAAGGTGACATGGCACGGACTGATGGCAAATCTGCGTTATGAATGGTACCACCGCTCTCTGCTGACCCTCTACTCCCATGTTGGCATCGGCGCTCTCGTGGAATACTACTCTCCATCGTGGGAAGACTCCTACAACCGCACAAACATGGCATTCCAGGTCTCGCCGGTCGGGGCTCAGATCGACTTCATTCCACAGGCCGGAATATTCGCCGAAGCCGGCTACGGAGTCCAGGGTATAATCAAGGTCGGATTGCGCATAGGCTTCTGATTGTCACCCACGAAAACAGCTCCAAAATCAAAAAAACTGACCCATTTTGGGGAAAATGAGTGAAAAAGTTTTGTGAAATGAAAAACAATGGTTAATTTTGCCCCGCTAAAAGCAAGAAAGCAAATAATTAACATCAAAACATAGAAACTAAAAAATGATCATCGTACAAGTAAAAGAAGGCGAGAACATCGAACGCGCTCTGAAGAAATTCAAACGCAAATTTGAAAAAACCGGCATCGTTAAAGAGCTCCGTAGCCGTCAGGCTTTCCAGAAGCCCTCTGTAACAAACCGCAAGAAAATGATGAAGGCGGTTTACGTTCAGAAGCTCCGCGCCGTTGAGGAATAATCCTCCGCCCGATTTTTTATTTGAAACCTATAGGAGAATCCGGAATGCCACAGGCAATCCTTTCGGATTCTCTTTCGTCGTATCTGAGCTTGCCCTCAAGATCCTGTAATATCTGATAACCATAATCAAAAACCCCGGTCAAAAACCACCAATCAGAAACCTGCTTATCATGAAAAAAATCTTCCTTATCCTACTGCTGATCATCTCTGCCGCCACGGCAGCAAATGCCTCAAACCAACCCGAACACATCATTTTCATCGGTCTCGACGGCTGGGGATCATATACCATGCCAAAAGCCGATATGCCGAATGTCAAATCATTGATGGACCGTGGCGCATGGACATTAAAGAAACGCTCTGTGCTACCATCCTGCAGCGCAATCAACTGGGCATCCATCTTCATGGGCGTTGGAACAGAAGGCCATGGATTCACAGAATGGGGTAGCCGGGAGCCCGAGATTCCTTCAATAGCACTTTCTGAGAACGGCATTTTCCCGACCATTTTCACTATAATCCGCCAACAAAAACCCGATGCCAACACAGCCGTGCTGCATGAATGGGAGGGAATAGCTTATCTTGTAGACACTCTTTCCATAACCACCCACCGCTGCATCCCCGTCGGTGCCGGCAACAACTCTTCACTCATCACAAAAGCCGCATCTTCCTACATCACCGACCACAAACCTCTCCTGATGGCTATCACTTTCGACAACCCCGACCACGTCGGGCACACGATAGGCCACGACACACCCGAGATCTATGAAATCCTGGCCTATCTTGATACACAAATCGGTGAAATTATCCAGGCAACAAAGGATGCCGGTATCTACGACTCCACCGTTTTCATCCTCTCATCCGACCATGGAGGCATCGGTCAAGGCCACGGAGGAAAGACTCTGCTGGAGATGGAGACACCGCTCATCATGGCCGGACCAGGGATCAGGAATGCCGGTCAACTTCAGTCGGCCATCATGCAATTCGACATCGCACCGACCATAGCCGCCCTTCTGGGACTATCCACCCCACAAGCATGGACCGGACGCCCGATCACTGAAGCTCTTGACTAAAGATCGTCAACCACCATCCCCCACTTATCGCTAATAATCCCCTCTCCCGGTCGATTATTATCCAACATAATTCATCCGGCGATTGTTAGTCAATAAAATATTCGCTATTTTTGCGATATGCCTATTCAGGACAGACACATAATAGACTCCATAAAGCAATCTCTTATAGCTCAGCTAAAAAGAGAGCATGCTTTCTGGTCCTATAACGAACATGATATCACATTGGAAAATATTGACGATGCCCATCTGATCGCTATGACAATGCGACATCTTGATCTGCCAGAAATCAAAAAATTATTCAAGATCTATCCCTTACGCAAAATCAAGGATGCATGGATACGGCTATTGGTAACTGAAAATGACTACCTGTACACCCTGAACCGTTTTTTTGCATGGTACTATTTCAAAGCAAAAAAGCCGGACTCCTACTTGAAATCACTACAGACACGCTACCACAACAAAATCACAGCAATCAGCTGATCATGAAAGGACTTGCCCCACATACCTCAAAAATATTCGAGGACATCTCAAAGCTTGAATGCATCAAACCTTACGTTTTGGTCGGCGGAACCGCTCTTTCGCTACAACTTGGCAACAGACAGAGCGAAGACCTTGACTTCATGTCCTGGAGAAAATCTAAAGATGATAAACGCGAGGTTGATTGGCCAAAAATCAAAAAAGAGCTTGAGAAGATTGGTGAGGTTGAGAAATGTGACATCCTTGACATTGATCATGTTGAATTTATAGTAAGCGGTGTCAAAATCTCCTTTTACGCCAACCCCAACAAATCTCCACTCCAGAAACAGATACATCTTATCAACAACTTGAAAATTGCAGATCCGATTGCAATTGGAGCAATGAAAATGGAGGTAATGCTCAGACGAAGTAAATTTCGTGATCTATACGACATTTACTCTCTGGTAGCCAATAATTATAGCCTTACAGATATGATAGACTTGGCATTAAAATACTCCGGACATAAGCTTAAATCAAAGAATCTATTAGCAATGCTGACACGTTCAGAGCGATTTGCTGCAGATGCAGACATCGCACATCTGAATCCAATATACAACGTAACACCCCAGGACATAGAATTAAAACTACGGGAACTATTGTCAAACGCATGAGATATGGCGGTGGCGGATTGCAGACTTTCGCACCAAAATCAGAAAAAATTTGCATATACGGGATTTTTCTCCTAAATTGCGGTTGACAATTCCATAAACGGGTGTCGCAAGGTGCTTATGATCGAGGCATTTCTCAAATATATCACCAGCGAGCTTCAACTGTCGGACTGCACAGTAGAGGCCTACAGATCGGATCTGCAACAATGGATCAGCTTCGCCACGGCCGATGGCCGCCATGATCTGCGCCCGGAAACCACATCAACCTCGGATCTGCGTCTATGGATTGCATCTGTGGCACGTAACGGCGCATCGCCTCGCACCATCCGCCGAAAAATACAATCCCTGCGTGCATTCTTCCGCTTCCTCATGAGATACCACGGATTGAGCTTCAATCCGGCCATGGACATCCAGCCTCCCAAAATAGCAAAGGAGCTCCCCGTCTATGTCCGGCCTGAGGAAATGAACGCCCTGCTTGATGCCGAAAACGATCCATCCGACTTCGAATCCACCAGGAACCGCCTGATTATAGACATGTTCTACTCCACAGGGCTGCGATGCTCCGAGCTAATGAACTTGCTCGACACAAATGTTGATGAAAAAAAGGGTGAACTAAAAGTGCATGGCAAGCGTAATAAAGACAGAATAGTGCCTTTCGGCCCTGAACTGACAGATATGATCACCCGATATAGAAATTTGCGTCAACAGCAGACCGGCTGTGCCAGCAGCCTCACGTTCTTTGTGCGCCCCGACGGGCAGCCGCTCTACCGCAAACTCATCTACAACATCGTGCATCAGGCGATGGAGGGGACGGTACATTCATCAAGAAAGAGCCCCCACGTGCTCCGTCACTCGTTCGCCACCGACATGCTCAACGGCGGCGCACAGATCACGTCAGTCCAGCAGTTGCTTGGCCATCAGTCATTAACAGCGACTCAAGTATATACTCATATATCTTACCGAGATCTTAAACAAAATTATCAACTCGCACATCCCCGTGCACAAAAAAAAGGAGGATAACTATGGAAGTACGTATCCAGGGCATCCATTTCGATGTCAGCGAAAAATTAGCCAGCTTCATCAACAAAAAAGTAGAACGTCTCGCCCGACGCAACGTAAATATAACCTATGTAGATGTCAATCTGACAGTCATTAAGCCGGAAACAGCCATGAACAAACAGGCTGTGATCAAAATCATTGTCCCCCACAAAGGCGAACAGGTTGCAACCAAGATTGCCGATTCTTTTGAAGAAGCCATCGACACGGCTATCGAAGCTCTCGACCGTCAGCTCGAAAAAGACAAGGACAAGAAGTAATATCCACGACAAAAATACCCCGTTATCAACGGCGTGCCTGCTTAGGCACGCCGTTTTTTTTGAAAAAAATTTCCTGATATTGTTGCAATCCGTAATTCCGTGCGTAATATATTTGCAGACCAGATATGAAACAGGATATTCTGACATCGATCTTCACTCGCTTGCGCCCGGCTCTGTCAGCCAAGGCCGGCAGCGTGTTGCGCGGCAATGAGGCCGATGTCATGGATGCCCTTCAGGACGCGTTCTGCCGACTATGGCGCAACCGGAGCGAGATAAGTGACGAATCTCATGCAAAAGCCGCATCATACGTGGCGGTGAAGAGCGCCGCCATCGACCTGCTGAGACGCCGTCGGGAATACGTCGACCCCGAAAATCTTACCGAAACTCCCTGCGAAAGCGAATCCGACAGTTCGTCCGACCTGTTCGACGAAATAAACGCCATAATAGAGCGCGAGCTTTCCGACCGCGACAGACAGGTGCTGCTGATGCGCGACCGCCATGGGTTCGAGATCGACGCCATAGCCTACCGGCTCGACATCTCCGAGGCCAATGTCAGGATAATCCTGAGCCGCGCACGAAAAAAAGTAAGAGAAATCTATCTTAACCGAAAAACAGACCGACAATGACACCAGACAACGACATACGCAAAGAAGCCATCCGACTTATTGACCGATATTTCGACGGCACCACAACACTGGACGAGGAGCAACGCCTACGGACACTCCTTGCCGATCCCACGCTGCAAGGCGATGAGATCGACTCCGCGAGAGCCGTAGTCGCCTACTCGCTGTTCGACAGTGCGAAAACAGCATCGCCATCGGCCAAAGACAGCAAAAAACGGCCGTCACGCCACCGTCTGATCATATCGGCAGCCGCAGCAGTGGCTTTCGCCATCATAATTCCGGCCATAACCGCCATAATCCACCGAACCGACGCGTCAGACTCACAATCAGGCATCTGCGTGGCCTACGTCGACGGCCACACCGTGACTGACACAGAGAAAGTCATGGCCATTATCGACGACAATCTCTCTGAATTTTCCGAAGCCTTGTCGGTCACCGAGAATCAGATCAACTCCGACCTCTCAGCATTCGGCTCGATCCAGTTCCCCGACGACATAAACTAAGAACCATATACCCACCCTTCAGTCATGAATAGATTTCTGTCACTAATCCTCCTGATGGCCGCGATCCTGCTTCCGGCAACATCCCATGCCCAGAAAAACATGAGCATCCAGTCGGCCTTCACCGAGAGCTACACTTCCCTGCCGGGAGCCACAGAAACATTGCTCACACGCAGCAAGCTCCATGATGTCAACCTCTCGCTCTATCACGCACTCTCAATACCCGGACAACCCGAGAAAGCCATAGAAATAGAGCGCATGGTGCTACGCGACGGATCCAAAGCCACGTCAAAAGAGGTCAGGTATTCTTCCGGCCATCTGCTCTACGGATTCTATGTGCTCCCGAAAACCGAGGGACAGAACCGCTACATTCTTTTCCTCAACGGCAACCTCAATTCCGGCGGAAAACTCGTGCTCCTCTACCTTGAAGGCAATGCCTCCGTCAACGATGTCAAAAAACTGATCAACAAAGCAAAATAAACACAATGAAGAAAATGAGATCACTGTTTGCCCTTGCAATAGCATGCGCCCTTTCAGCCTCCGCACAAAGCGAAGCCGACACCATCATCACCGTCGACTCACCACGGCAAGTGACCGTGACAAAAACAGCCGAGACCACCTGCGTCAACATCCTTGGCTCGCGCAACGACAAGAATTTCAACTACTCCTACACCGTTGCCACTGACAGCGTGACAACCGACAACATACAGTTCAACCTGCCATTCACATCGAAAACCGCTCCACGATCCAACCGCACCCTGCGTTCCGTCGATGGATTCCGAGGCATATATGTAGGCATGGTCTTTCCGCAATCCGACCCTGATCCGATGAAACTGTCCTTCGAAATAGGTATCAATGAAGTCATAGGCTACAGCATCCGCCGCCATGGTGCGGAATTCAACTTCGGCCTTGGACTCGGCTACCGGAGGATCGCAATCGGCAAAAACACCCTGACAGAAAAAGAAGGCGACGCCCTGCTACTTACCCCGGCTCCCGATGGAGCCACCGACTGCACCGCAAGCATCCAGAACTACGCTCTCCACATACCACTGCTCTACACCCAACGCATCCACCGCTCATTCGGTTTCTCCCTTGGAGTTGTGGCCAACCTCAATATCCACACCAGTGCTGATATGAGCTACCATCTCGGAGACACCAAGTACAGCCGGACCTTCAAGGGTCTCCACCAACGCCTGCTGACACCCGACCTGCTACTGACAGTAGGAGCCATTGACAATGCCGGTATCTACCTACGATGGTCGCCCGTCAAACCATTCAAAAGCATATATGGACCGGGCTATACTACCCTTTCGCTCGGTTTCTCTCTCGGTTTCTAACATATCAGCTCCACCCCAACATCCAAATTTGAAATCAACATGAAACATATACTTGCAACCCTACTACTTACAGCCGCCGCCACATACACCTGTGCCGCCACTCCACAGCAGCCCGACACGGTTCTCTCCATCAACAGCCCCACTACTGTCACCCTCACAGAAGCCCCCTCCGGCTTCAACCTCGCCGTGATCAGCAAAACAGCCGACGGAGAAACCCGTTCGGACTACACCGAATCATTCGACAGACCCGTGCGTATCGAAGCACGCCGCAGCCATGGATCACTGTCAATTGTCAACACCGGCAACTCACCCTGGGATCTGAATGTCGGAGGCCCCGGCATCGGATGGGTCAACGCATGCGGACAACCCGACGGCACCGGAATCGAGATGGGCAAATCTCTTGAAATCTCATGGCTCAACGCCCTGGCTGTCAGCTACCGCATGCCATGGAAATCAAGTCGCCTGACACTCGGCTTCGGTTTCACCTGGCGCAACTACCGCATATCAACATCGCAAAACCGCTTCATCCCGACGGAAAACGGCGGAGTGGCAACCGGGCAATATCCCGACGATGTGGAAGCAAAAGGATCCCGGCTCAAAGTTTTCAGTCTCGGAGTGCCCCTTCTGTGGCATCAGACACTTCCATTCCGGTTCATCGGCGACAATTGCTCCCTGAGACTCGGTGCCGTGTTCAACTACAATCCACATGCAAGCATGAAAACAAAGTGGGAGACACCGGATGGCGAGAAGGCTGAACAGGTCACCGACCACATAGGCCAGCGACGCTTCACAATCGACTTCATGGCCGCCCTTCACATAGGCTACGGTCTGAACCTCTATGTCAAATACTCCCCAAACAGCGTACTCCGCGGATCCGGACAGCCATCCTTCACCCCACTCTCCAGCGGCCTGATCCTCTTCCTCTGAACGCCGACACTTGACTCATCTGCGGATTTTTCGTAACTTCGCGCAAAAATCCGCAGATGAAACTACGTACACCCCAGGAAATAACCGCCGCCACAATCAATGTGGGGCAGACCAAAGTTGGCCTCCCTACCGGCCGGTTGCTGATCCAGGCATTCCAGGCCGGAGCTTTCATAGCATTCGGCGGCGTGCTGTCGCTGATCGTAGGCTTTGGTTTCCCGGAGATCACTGCCGGCAACCCCGGACTGCAAAAACTTCTCAGCGGATGCATGTTCCCGATCGGTCTTATCCTCGTGGTGGTGCTCGGTGCGGAACTCTTCACCGGCAACAACGCCCTGCTCATGCCCGGATTGATGAAACGCAACTTCGGGCTTTCCGACGTTGCCAGAAACTGGATTCTCGTCTATCTCGGCAACTTCATCGGAGCTCTCGCGTTCTGCTACATCATGGTATATTCTGCCGGCCTCACCACCCCCGAGCCATACCACGGAGCTATAATCCGCATGGCCGAGGCAAAAGTATCAATGCCGTGGCTCACAGTGTTCATCAAAGGTATTGGAGCCAACTGGTGTGTCTGTCTGGCCGTATGGCTTGCCCTCTCCGGTCACACCCTTCTGGAGAAAATGGCCGGATGCTTCCTGCCGGTCATGGCATTCGTGGCATTAGGCTACGAACACTGCATCGCCAACATGTTTTTTATCCCGGCAGGAATGCTTGAAGGAGCCGACGTGAGCACAGCCACATTCATCACCGCCAACCTCATTCCGGCCACAGTCGGCAACATAGTGGGCGGAGCCGCATTCGTAGGCTGCCTCAACGCATGGCTGCATCTGAAAAAATAAAGCGGTCGTTTTGACGACGCAACAATTATTTTTTTGTACATTTGCAGTTGAAAACCACAAAAATACTTTTAACCCAAAAAATAATTTCAACAATGGTAAGTTACAAAGACTTAGGTTTGGTCAACACTCGCGAGATGTTTGCCAAGGCCATCAAGGGCGGATATGCCGTTCCTGCCTTTAACTTCAATAACATGGAACAGCTCCAGGCCATCATCAAGGCTGCGGCTGAAGAGAAATCTCCCGTTATCCTCCAGGTTTCGAAAGGCGCACGCAACTATGCCAACGCTACTCTCCTGCGCTACATGGCTCAGGGTGCTGTTGCTTACGCTAAGGAACTCGGCTGGGAAAATCCCCAGATCTGCCTCCACCTCGACCACGGTGACAGCTTCGAGCTTTGCAAATCCTGCATCGACAACGGCTTCTCTTCCGTTATGATCGACGGTTCTCACCTCCCCTACGAGGAAAACGTTGCCCTCACCAAGAAAGTTGTTGACTACGCTCATCAGTTCGACGTAACCGTTGAAGGCGAGCTCGGCGTTCTCGCAGGCGTTGAGGACGAAGTTTCTTCCGACCACCACACCTACACCGACCCCGAAGAAGTTATCGACTTCTCTACCCGTACAGGTTGCGACAGCCTCGCTATCTCTATCGGTACTTCTCACGGTGCTTACAAGTTCACTCCCGAGCAGTGCACACGCAACGCTGAAGGCAAGCTCGTGCCCCCGCCATTGGCATTCGACGTACTCGACGGCGTTATGGAAAAACTCCCCGGATTCCCCATCGTACTCCACGGTTCATCTTCAGTTCCCCAGGAATATGTTGACACCATCAACAAATACGGCGGCAAACTGCCCGACGCTATCGGTATTCCTGAAGAAGAACTCCGCAAAGCTGCCAAGAGCGCTGTTTGCAAGATCAACATCGACTCTGACAGCCGTCTGGCCATGACCGCTGCTGTTCGCGAAGTATTCGCCACCAAACCCGGCGAATTCGATCCGCGCAAATACCTCGGTCCGGCTCGCGATGAAATGGAACGTCTCTACAAGCACAAGATTGTCAACGTGCTCGGCAGCAACGGCAAAGCTGAATAATTGCTCCGTCACAGACCGACAAACCAATAAAAATAACGACTGCCCCGTGGGACAGTCGTTATTTTTATTTCAGTGATTCAGCGGCGCCTATGCGTACCCCTGAGCTATGATCATTTCTGGGCGTCGAGATCGGCAAGGATAGTGCGTAGTTCCTCATCAGTAGCCGTCAGACGGCTGCGGCATTCCTTGAGCAACTCCGTTGCCCGGCGAGTATAGGCGGTCAGACGGTCAATATCGCATGTGTCGCTCTGCATTGTGCGGAGGATGGCGTCAAGTTCGCCAACGGCCTGATTGTAGGTCATCTCGGAAACCGGTTTGAATTGTGGAGTCTGGTTCTGTTCCATTATTTTGATTGTGTTTGATTGACAATTGAATCCACCGTGCCGTCGGCCACAGTGGTGGTGATCACATCGCCCGGTTTCAAATCCGAAACCGAACGTACTGCCCGGCCATTGACCATCGTGATTGAATATCCTCGCGACAGCGTGGCCTCCGGAGAGAGAGCAGCCAGAAGATCGCGGCGCGAACGAAGCCTGTCCAAGGCACGCGCCGTTGCATTGAAAGCTGCCGTTCCGACCGCTTTACCTGTTGCCTCCAGCCGGGCCATCTCCGGCGAAATACGCCGTGCGCCGGTTTCGGCAAGCATTATTGTGGCACGTTGCAACGAAGCCTTCGCACGCTGCATAGCCGCCTCCGGAGCCAGCGATAGCGCGCTGTCGAGATAGGCCAGACGGGTCTGCGCACCGGCAATGATATCCGAAGCTGTCAGCATTATGTCAGACGCTATCCTGCGCAAGCGGTCCATTGCGGCGGTTCCGCGTGCGATAAGCCATTCGGCAGCAGCAGTGGGGGTCTTGACGCGCATATTGGCCACATAGTCAAGCACCGTCGTGTCGCGCTCATGCCCGATCCCGATAACCACCGGCAACGGGAACTGCGCCACATTGAGCGCCAGATTATAATCATCGAAAGCAAGCAGATCGCTGGTGGCACCACCGCCACGGATAATGACCACGCAGTCATATTCCTCCTGCTCCGCTGCGATAGCTTCAAGCGCGGATATAACGGAAGGGGATGTACGGTCGCCCTGCATGACGGCCGGAAAAAGCCTCACACTGAAGCGCAGACGCTCCTGATTATGAAACAGCTGATTTATGAAATCCCCGTAACCGGCCGCTCCTGAGGCTGAGATCACAGCCACACGCAGAGCCACATCGGGCCATTCGAGCTCACGGTTCATCCCGATCACCCCCTCACGGGTCAGACGGTCGATGATCTCGCGGCGTCGGCGTTCAGCCTCCCCCATAGTGTACGACGGATCAATAGCCGTGATCACAAACGACATTCCGAATGCCGAATGATAGTTGACCGAACCGCAGACCATCACTTTCAGGCCACTTTCAAGCCGCCGGCCTGTCACCCCGAAAAACTCAGCGTTGAGCCGGGGGAACGTGCTGGCCCAGATCACACCGCGCAAGCGCGCAAGCACCGAACCGGTCGACGGATCTTTCTCCATCAACTCCATGTAGCAATGTCCGTGGCTCACACGCAGATCCGACAGTTCGGCCACTACCCATACGCCCTGCAGAGGCGATGCGCTGAGAGCCTGCGCCACACGGCGGTTGAGCTGCGATAGCGTCAGTGCCGAATTCATTTCACTGCCACGAATTTCTTGCCATTCCAGCTGTATTGCAGCTGATTATGGAAATAAGGCTTGACTATTTCATAGACCTCTTCCGAAAGAAAAGAGGCCACATTATTTGTCAGGGTGAGGGTCTTGGTTGCCGGATCAAAGTCATATCCCACAAGGAGAAACGGCACAAGCATTTCAACCTCGTCAATATTCTTGCGGCCATCTGCCGTCAGCCAGTCTTTCAGCACCGGACGTGAGAACACCTTATCGGTGACGGCATTCGACCAGTCGGATGAATACACGGTCATCTTACTGTCGGGGGCCGGTGTGAGTACGGTTGTCAGCACAGCGGTGAGCGTCTCGTTCCCCATCGGGAGAGCCACAACCTGATAATGGCTGGAAGATGTCATGGCAATACGCATGGATTCCGGTGTCAATTCCGTGATCCGCGAGCGACCTGACAGGGCATTCGTAGCTCCCACATTCGAAGGACTGTTGTAATAGTCGATCATATCGAGACGCGTCGAACTGTCGATAAGAGGGAAAACGGCCGCCGGTGCGGATTTGAATGCATCGACAACGGCAGTCTGCGCTTTGACACCCATCGGCGCACACATCACCGCACCGAGAACTGTCGCAAGAATTAACTTGATTGTTTTCATAGGCTTACAATTGTATGTGACCATTGTCCGGAAAAACAGATCCTGCATCTCCGGACAGGTCGACATGCAAAGTTAGCGTTTTTTTGTTTTCTTTGTGGCCTTTTTGGTGCCGCCGCGATTTTTTTTCAAAAAATAATCATACGTTGTCTCCTCGTCGTCCTGACCACGCTTGGTCTTGCGCTTGGATGCCTGCGCATAATCTTTTTTCGTATCGGCAATCTCACTATAGACACGTTTGCCCATCCATTCGCCGCCACGCAGACCTTCGACCACGCGACGCGCATCGGCACTGTTGACATCGAACAGCGAATAACCGGGCATCAAGTCGATCCGGCCTACATCAACGCGCTTTCCTGTAACCGTATGGTTGAGCATATCGATCAGGTTGCCGGCGAAGAAACCGTCTGCCTTACCGAGATTTATGTAGATACGCTCCATTCCCTTTTCAGCCGTACGGCGATCCTTTTCGGCATCATTTGCCGGCTTCCGGGAATCTTTCTTGCGTTCTTTCGATGGTTTCTCATCGATAAAATCAATTTTCGGAGCATCGCGGTAGTAGTCGAGCAGACGGTTGAATTCCAACGACATGACTCTTTTGAGCAGATCTTCAGCCGAGAGCCATTCAAGTTTGCGGCTCACACCCGGGATGTATTTTCCAATCTCTTCCTCGTCTACTTTCACCTTCTCGATCCTGTCGGCGAGATTATACAACTGCTTCTCGATAATGTGCTGTGGCGTCGGAACTTCCTTACGCTCGAACTTCTTGCCAATCTTCTTCTCTATCTCACGCAGCTTACCCTTCTCGCGAGAGTGGATGATAGCCACCGACACACCGGTCTTTCCGGCTCTGCCAGTTCGTCCTGAACGGTGGGTATAGACAGCAGGATCGTCGGGCAGACCATAGTTGATCACATGAGTCAGATCGTCGACATCAAGCCCACGGGCAGCCACATCGGTAGCCACGAGCAACGTGATCACACGATCGCGGAACTTGCGCATCACAATGTCGCGCTGCTGCTGGGAGAGATCGCCATGGAGCGCATCGGCATTATATCCGTCGGCAATCAGGCGGTCGGCAATCTCCTGCGTGTCGCGCCGGGTGCGGCAGAACACGATTCCGTAGATGTTAGGATTGTCATCGGCTATACGTTTCAGAGCCAGATACTTGTCACGGGCATTGACCATATAGTAGATATGGTTCACATTGGCCGATCCTTCGTTGCGGTTACCGACAACGAACTCAACCGGATCGTGCATATATTTCTTTGCGATACGGGCAATCTCATCAGGCATGGTGGCCGAGAACATCAGCATCTTGCGATTGTCCGGAACCGATGCCAGAATCTCGTCGATCGAATCGAGGAAACCCATGTTGAGCATCTCGTCGGCCTCATCAAGCACTACGGTATGTACATCATCGAGTTTCACCACACCACGCTTGATAAGGTCGATCAGACGACCGGGAGTGGCAACAATTATCTGCACTCCCTTTTTCAGAGTGCGGATCTGACTTTCTATGCTTGAGCCGCCGTAGACCGGCAACACCTTGACCTGAGGCATGTATTTGGAAAAGTCGGCCAGATCACTGCCGATCTGCAGACAAAGTTCTCGTGTGGGAGAAAGGATGAGCGCCTGCGGACGGTTGATGTCGGGATCAATGCGCTGGAGCAAAGGCAGGCCGAAAGCGGCTGTTTTGCCTGTGCCCGTCTGGGCAAGAGCCACAACATCGCCATCCTCACTGAGCAGATGCGGAATCACTTTTTCCTGAACGGGCATGGGCGATTCAAATCCAAGCTCTTCAATGGCGCGGCGGAGATCATCACGAACTCCAAGTTCTTCAAATGTCATATTTTATTATTTGGTTATGATTTTACAAAGATACAACAATTAAACGAGACTTTTGTCAGATCCGGCAACAAACAACCGGACAATAACCGGGCCGGAGATACGTTATAACGATGTGAGCATCTACGAAATCCGACGCCGTTACGGCACCATGGCATTCCTTCTGGCATCCGTGGTGGTGGTCGGCGTATTCCTGTATCTCTCCAATGCTATAGTCAAGGATCTTGCCATACAGGAACGTTCAAGAATGCAGATATGGGCCGACGCCACCAAAGAGATTGTCAACCTGAGCTCGTCGGAAAACGATCTTTCCGAGTCAAATATCGTGTTCCTGCTCAAAATCATAGAGGACAACAACAACATCCCCGTACTGCTCACCGACGACGACGGCAACATTATCCAGGCCCGAAACTTCACCCTCCCCGATCCGACGGCGATTATCCCCACCGACAATGCCGAGAACACGGCGTTCCTGCAAAAACGTCTCGCAGAGATGCGTCGCAGCGACAACGTGATCGACATCGACATAGCCCCTGGAGTAGTGCAACATTTGTATTACGAAGACTCTACACTCCTGCGACGGCTCAGCCTCTATCCCTACATACAGCTGGCCGTGATGGCTGCTTTCGTAATCGTGGTCTATCTCGCCGTGACATCGTCGAAACGCGCCGAGCAGAACAAAGTGTGGGTAGGCCTGTCGAAAGAGACAGCCCATCAGCTCGGCACCCCCATATCCTCCCTCATGGCCTGGGTGGAACTGCTTCGCGAGCAGGACACAGATCCGGAAATAGTCATGGAGATGGACAAGGATGTGAAACGACTCTCCACGATCGCCTCACGCTTCTCGAAAATCGGATCGCAGCCGAGCATCGAGCCGGGCAATCTCAACGCAACCGTCCGCACAGCCACCGACTACATGTCGACACGCATATCGCCGCGTATCAACCTGTCACTCGTCGAATGTCCGGAGCCTTTGCCCGTCAGAATGTGCGAGCCGCTGATCCAGTGGGTCATGGAAAACCTCATCAAGAACGCCGTTGATGCCATGGAGGGTTCAGGCAGCATAACCATCACCACTCTACACGACCGCCAGATGGCCGTGATCGATGTCACCGACACCGGAAAAGGGATGTCGCGCAAACGCCGCAAAGAGATATTCCGTCCGGGCTTCACGACAAAAAAACGTGGCTGGGGACTGGGACTGACGCTGGCAAAACGCATCATCGAGCAATATCACGGAGGCCGCATATTTGTCAGCGATTCAGAACCCGGCATCGGCACCACCTTCCGAATTCAAATCCCGATGGAAACAGCATGAAACACCTCTTCATCACCGACCTCGACGGAACGCTTCTCAACCGCGAGAGCCGCGTATCCGACCGTTCCGCCGCCATAATCTCCCGGCTGTCGCGTCAAGGCGCGATGATCAGCGTGGCCACGGCACGTACACCGGCCACTGTGGAGCCGCTTCTCAGCCACACACTGACCACACCCCCGGCCATTGTCATGACCGGCGCAGCAATGTGGGACCGCAAGACGTTACAATATATCAACCCCCGGTTCATCAGCAACGAAGCAGCAGCACAGATCCACGAGGCATGCCGCTCCCACGGCATCACACCATTCATCTACACCATCCAGCCATCCGGAATAATCCACACCTACTATTCAGGCATTCCATCGTCAAAAGAGCAGAAATTCATTGACGAACGGGCACATCTGAAGCTGAAGCGAATGATCGTCAACCGTCATCCCGGGACCGACGATCCCGATACTTACCCCGACACCATACTGATATTCGGACTTGGCGATGCCGGCAAAATCGGCAGTCTGTCCGATTGCCTCAGAGCTTCGGGTATATGCTCCGTATCCTCCTACCCCGACATTTTCAACCCCTCCATATCCTACATAGAGATCTTCGCTCCCGGCGTCAGCAAAGCATCGGCTGTCGAAACCTTGAAAAAGACCATGGATGCCGACCGTCTGACCGTATTCGGCGACAATCTCAACGATCTGCCGATGATGGCCGTCGCCGACGTAGCTGTGGCCGTGGAGAACGCCCTTCCCGAAGTGAAAAAGGCCGCCGATATCGTGATCGGCACAAACCAGAGCGATGCCGTTGCCCTCTATTTAGAACAGTTCGCGCAAGACTTCGAGTGAGCGCATCGACTGGAGACCCGTGTAGTGAAGCGAGTAATATTTCAGAATCCCGTCAAGAAGCTCGTTCCTTTCCCTGCGACTCATCCTGAACAGCCACATATTCGAATATGTCATCCTCGCAAGCGATGCCACGACAGCCGACTGCTCCGGATCGAGATAATGGCGATGGAGCGGAGCACTCATGCGGAAACGGCCATCCACCATATCGAACACCATTCCGGCACGGAAATCGCCGGTATCGGGTTCTATACCGATAAACCGTCCCAGTCCCCAGAGGAAACATATATGGAAATTGGCCGACCTCTCCGAAGGCAACATATCGAGCACCTCAATTGACCGGCGTATATAATTATAGAGCAGATCATCGGGAGGCCCGTCGCGGAGAACGATCCCGAGCACCTCAGCCAGAAACAGAGCCACAGAGCTTTTCATCGGATTGCACCGCAAGCCGGCCAGCGGCGCAACGGCACGCGGCTCGTGCATGACGCTGACCTCGCGCCCCGGCTTGACATCCGCCACACATTCAACAATACTCAGCGGCATCAGCAAAGCCCGGCGCCTGACAGCCTCACGTCCGCCACCGGCGGCAATCGCAAATGCCACCCTGCCCGACTCCAGCGAATAGGCCGACAGGATGGAATGACGATCGCTATGACGCACCGTCCGCAGTGCCACAAACTCCATTTTTTGCTTCATAGAGAACAAAATTAGACATTTTTTGCATATTTCATCGAAAAATTTTGTGTGAATAAAAAAAAGTCCGTATATTTGCACTCGCTTTTGAGCGCTATGTCGCACAAACGGCCCATTCGTCTATCGGCTAGGACGCAAGATTTTCATTCTTGAAAGAGGAG